>Ga0068856_100000322_pt1 | contig 52603 bp, 48 predicted proteins | sample KBSCornC62_FD_66595 | JGI IMG/M metagenome (GOLD analysis project Ga0068856, IMG submission 66595) | Corn rhizosphere microbial communities from Kellogg Biological Station, Michigan, USA - KBS Corn C6-2 | ecosystem: Host-associated > Plants > Roots > Rhizosphere > Soil ...
ATGATCTCGGATATTTCGACCTGGAGCAGAAAACCCTGCAACCCCTCGACAACCCGTTCGGCACGAGGTTGTCACCCATGTCTTAGGTACGTTCCGTTACCGATGTGTCCGGGCTGGACACAGCCGGAAACTGGCGGAGACGGAGGGATTCGAACCCTCGATAGGGCTTTACAACCCTATAACGGTTTAGCAAACCGCCGCCTTCAGCCACTCGGCCACGTCTCCAGCAAGGCGGATATGCCCGACGCCAGCGCGTGCCGCAAGCGGCAGATTTGGGGCCGCCGGGTTGTCCGCCAAATAGAGTCTCCGGGCCGGGAGCAATACAGGCTGCCCCCGCAACAATCGGCCGGCAAGCGGGCTGTCGGGCGGGCTTTCGGGCGGGCAGGCCGGCTGGCGCCGCTCTTCTCCTATATAGAGTCGCTCACCCCGATCGGCTTCCGTTCGACCAAATCCGATCGCGCGCCCACGACACCGATCTGTTGCTCGCGCGTCGCAAATGCGGCGCAGAGTAGGCGAGGGCGGTCGCTGCGATCCTAGCCCGATTTCGTGGCCAATGTGGTGACGCGTCCTCGCAAGATTGCCGCGAGTACGCGACTCTATTCATCGCGCGACATTGTTTCCGGTTTGTCGCGCGACATCCGGATTCGCGTTAAGCCTATAAAATAAGGCCTCCGCGATCGCATCGATGTCGGGTCTCGTGCAAGCCTGCCGCAACTATTCGCGTGCAGTGCTTGTTTGTGGTGAGGACCACATAGCAAATTTTGGCGAATCCTGCGCGCATTCACCCCGAAGGGCCGCGCCCGAATGTGACGACAACAACGTCACACACACTGTTTCCATCGCAATGAGATCGGCGCGAGAGCCGGGGCGTGCGGGCAATATTTGCGGATGCAAAGGCCGCTGCGGCGGTTCGATTCGGCGCCAATCCACATGCGGGAAGGGGAAAGCCGTCACTGAGGCTGCCTGCGCAACGATCTCAAGGGCAAATCGGGCTATTGAAAATTCTATATGTAAAACAATGCCTTGCAGCGAAAGCGCGATCACATCTGCGTGTTATTTGTGCAACACCCACCCAAAAACAGACTGCGGGAAGGTCCTGGAAGCGGTTCCTTTGTTGCGTGTGCAGAAGTCCTCGGTAATTGTGATGTTGCGACGGAGGGGGGCATCCCGAGGTCGTCCCGTTCTAGGTGGTTCGCTTAAGTCCCTCGCGTTCATGCGGGTGTGTCCGAAGGCGCGAAGCGACTAAGCGGGTTTTAAGGGACAAGGGAACCAACCTTAGGGTGTTTCACCCAGCGGATCCGGAACCTTCCCTACAGAGCAACTTGGAGGTTTAACATGAAGATGGTTAAGAGCCTTATCCTCGGCTCAGCGGCGGGTCTGGTCGCCATGAGCGGGGCACAGGCAGCCGATCTTCCCGTAAAGGCCAAAGCGGTCGAATACGTGAGGATCTGTTCCCTGTACGGTGCTGGTTTCTACTACATTCCCGGCACTGACACCTGCATCAAGCTGGGTGGCTACCTGCGTATGGACGTTCTGGTGAACTCCAACTCGGACGACACCGGCAACACCTCTGGTGCCGGCGGTGCGCAGAACCGTTTCACCAACGCCTTCACCTGGCGTTCGCGTGAAGACCTGAACATCGACACCCGCACCGCCACGGAATACGGCGTGGTTCGCACCTTCTTCGATGCGACCTTCACCTGGACCGATGACACCTACAGCGGCAGCGGCACAACGCCGGGAGCCACCGTCTATTCGCAGATCGGCAGTACTGGTTTCGGCCAAGCGAACAACGGCACCTCCGGTGCGGTCGCCAACGGCACGGTCGGCGTGTACTACGCCTTCATCCAGTTCGCTGGCTTCACGATGGGTAAAGCGGTCTCGGCGTTCAGCGCGCCCTGGGCGAACTATCCCGGCAACAACTTCGACGGTCTCGTCGGCGGCGGCGGCACGATCACTGGTGTGAACCAGTTCATCTACACCGCTCAGTTCGGCAACGGCGTGTCGGGCACGATCGGCGTTCAGGATCCGACCCAGTACTATCAGGCCGGTAACGTCAACGTCGCCAACACCGCCTTCGGCAGCAACGTCGGCGCTGCGGGTCTTGGTGCTTTCGGCGCCAGCGACATCGCTGGCACGATCGCTCCGGACGTGATTGCCAACGTGTTGGTCGACCAGGCCTGGGGTACGTTCCAGGCGTCGATCGCCGCGCATGACAACCATGTTGCTTACTACGGCGCAAACGAGCTCACCGGTCATCCCGAGGACAAGTGGGGCTGGGCTGGTCAGTTGGCCTTGGCGATCAAGAACATCCCGACCGGCGCCGGCGACGTGATCAACGTCCAGGGCGTCTACACGGATGGTGCGACCCGCTACAACATCCAGGATCTTGCTGGTTCGGCCGGTGGTAACACGGTCTATGGCGGCACCAACCTGGCTGGCGCTTACCAGAGCGTTGGTTTCGGCATTGCTCCTGACTCCGTGTTCGGCAACGGCACCGGTCAGAGCTTGGTCCAGACCTGGGGTATGCGTGGTGCGTTCAACCACAACTTCGACCCCTACTGGAGCGGCGCGATCTACGGTGCGTTCGCTGCGGTGCACTATGACGGCCTCGGCCAGTCGCTGCTCTGCGGCGTGGGCGGCGTCGGCGGCTCGTTCCGTGTCACCACCGGCCTCGCCGGCATCGGTGGCGCGGCTGCGGTCTGCAACCCCGACTACAACATCGGCCAGCTGGGTGGCATCATCCGCTGGACTCCGGTCAAGAACCTGACGTTCTCGGCTGACCTCACCTGGGAACACCTCGACCAGAAAATGGTCGGTACGGTGGCTGCACCGAGCGGTGCGATCGGCAAGCCGGCAGCTGTCTATGAGCTGAAGGACCAGGACACCGTGCAGCTCCTGCTGCGCGCCCAGCGCAACTGGTAATCTCGATTACCTGATCGCGTAAGCTACAGAACCCCCGGCGGGAAACCGCCGGGGGTTTTGCTTTGCCAGGAGAGACTGCTGAACGAATTTCAGAGACACATGCCTTTGTTGCGGTTCCGCGTATTCCCGTTGGCGCCGCGCAATGTTTCCCGATGTGCTCTGCTGTCGTCACAACAGCGTGCGTTGGCAGGATAGGATGGCGTCGATAAACAGGCTGCGGCTTCAGAAGTTTTCGTCGCAATCTGAGGCATGGATGCGAAATGATTGCGCGCTTCCTGCGTTCGATGCCGAGCCGGGAAATGATCGACACGATCAGGAGATGGTCATGGTGGGTAGATCAGTGGGCGCTATTCTGGCGGGCGCGGTGATGCTTGCAAGCGTCGTGCTGGCGACGGCGCCTGCCTCGGCGCAGACCTACGATCCCAAATATCCGGTTTGCATGACGCTTGCGGAATGGGGCGGATCCCGCATCGACTGCAGCTTCACGTCGATCCCGCAATGCAAGGCGTCGGCGGCAGGCCGCTCCGCCCAGTGTGACGTCAATCCATTTTATGGATATGATCGGCGAAGCGCGCGGTGAATCTATGCCCGCGGGGCAGGGCAGGCCGGCGCAACCCGAAGGCGTCCAACCAAACACAAAAGACGACCGTGGCTGACAGTACTGAACCGATGATTCTCAAGTTCCGCTGCCCGGCGGGGCTGGAGGACGTGCTGCCGCCGCCGCTGCCGGCGGCAGCAGGACTGCCCGGCTGGCTCAAGGCGATGCCGATGCAGGCCTTCAACGCCATCAACATGCGCGATGAGGATACGGTCAAACGCTGTCCGCCGTTTATCGATGCGATGACCAACGGGTTCCTGATCCCGCTGATCTGCGATCTCAGGATCGAGAACGGCTCGATCACCTGGGACAACGAAATTCCGCCGGGCGGCGATCTCGATTTTCCACGCTCGCCGGTTGGATTCCATGACGCCAGCCAGGTCACGGGCTCTCCGCTGTTCGAGCCCGACCGCTTCGTGATCAAGTTTCACAATCTGTGGAGCATCGAAGCGCCCGAGGGCTATTCGCTGTTGTTCACGCACCCGGTCAACCGCTTCGACCTGCCGTTCACCACCCTGACCGGGCTGGTCGACTGCGACCTCTACCACGACAGCTGGATTCATTTCCCGGCGCATTGGCGTGACATGAGCTTCAGCGGCGTGCTGCCGCGTGGCACCCCGGTCGCGCAATGCATGCCCGTGAAGCGCGAAAACTGGAGCGTCCAAACCGCGCCCTATACGGCGGAAGAGACCCAGCGGGTTCACGACACCACCAAGGCGATCAATCGCGAGCGCGGTTCTTACCGGCGTCAATTCAGGGCTTGACCTTTTCATCCTGCAAAAATCTCGCAAACGCGCTCTGACGGAAGAAAAAGCGTCCGTGCGACGACTGCACCAGCGCGTAGGTGGCCCGGCCCAGCATCTGAGGGCGGCCGCGAAAGGCCTGACGCAAATTGGCTTCGCCGGCGTCGCGCTTGCCCATTTCCAGAAGACAGGTGGCCAGGTCGGCGCGCGCCAGCGCATCGTCGGGGCGCAAGGCCAGCGCGTGCCGGAAGGCTTCTTCCGCGGCGTCGAATTCGCCTTCCAGCAGCAGCACGCGCCCCAGCGCCGTGAACACATCGGGGCGTCCCGGTGCGGCGTCGCGCGCTTTGACAAGGATGTCGCGTGCCTTGTCGCGCCTGTTGCGCAGCAGATACAGCCGCGCCAGGTCGAGCTGCAGCTCGATGTTTGCAGGCAACAGCGCTGTGCCGCTCTCGATCGCCGCGATGGCCTCATCGATCTGGCCGGCCTTGGCCAGTTGGCCGGCGAATTCCTGGATCGCCGGCGGAAATGGCGGCCTGCGCGCCGCGGTCCGGCGCAATTGCTCGATTGCTTCTTTGCTGCGCCCGGCGCCGCCGAGTGCCGCGCCAAGCAGGGTTTCGAGCCCGGCATCGTTGCCGCGGCGAACCACCTTCTCCAGCGGCGCAATCGCCTCGCTGCCGCGGTTCTGCGCGATCAGCGCTTGCGCGAGCAGCGCCACGGCGGCGGCATCGGTTCGGCTCGCTTTCAGCACGTCGCCGGCAAGCCGTTCGGCCTCGCCGAAATGTCCCATCCGCAGCGCCATGGCAGCGCGCTCCAGCGGCTGCGCGCCAGGCGACGGTCTGAGGTTGAGAGGAGGAGGAGACTTCGCCACGCGATGGGCCTTCATCAAACGCAACGCCGCCGGAGACGCGGTTGTTGCTCGGGTCTCCAACGGGATGCCGATGGATTCAAGGTTTATGGGCGCCGCAGCCGACGGTCAATCCGGGGCGATGCGCCGGATTGCATGGCAAGAAGTCGGTATTGCCGCGTATTTCTCTGCTACTCGACCGAGCCGCGATGCAGGTCGGCCTCGATCTGCAGCCGGGTTCCGCCGCCGAAGCGGGCGCGGTAGACCTGCAAATTCTCCATGATCCGCTGCACGTAATTGCGGGTCTCGGAGAACGGAATCTGTTCGACCCAGTCGACCGCGTCGACCTTGGGATCGCGCGGATCGCCGTAACGATCGATCCACTTTTTTACGCTGCCGCGGCCGGCATTATAGGCGGCGAAGGTCATGATGTAGGAACCGCGATAATCCTCGAGCAGGCCGCCGAGTTCGGCGGCGCCAAGCGCCGCATTGTAGACCGGATCGTTCTTCATCCGGCCGAGATCGAAATTCACGCCGTACTTCTTGCAGACATAGCGTCCGGCGTCCGGCGTCACCTGCATCAGCCCGTAGGCCTGCGCCGGCGAGACCACGGCGGGATTGAACGCGCTTTCCTGCCGCGCGATCGCGAAGATCACGCTTTGCTCGACTTCGGGACCGATCGATCTGAACGGCGGAATTCCGTTGACCGGATAGGCGTAGAAGTCGAACGGCAGCCCGCGATTGAGCGCGGCCTTGCCCATCAGCAGCATGCCGCGCGCGTCGCCGTTGCGCGAGGCCAGTTCGCCGAGCCCGACCAGCGCGTCGGGATCGCCATTGTCGCCCATGTCTGCGAAGATCGGGATCGCGAGTTCACGCTCGTCGAGCGCGTACAGCAGCGCGACCGCGCGCACGATCTCCAGACGCTCGATGCCGCGTCCGCGCGCCGACGGCGCCCCGTTCAGCTCGATCTGCGGCAGGCCGAGTTTGGCGCGCGCCAACTGGCCGTAATAGCTGGTCGATTGCTCGGCGGCCGCGGTGTAGGCGGCGCGGGCTTCCTGGGATCGGCCGGCGGCCTCCGCGGCGCGGCCCTGCCAGTAGCCGGCGCGCGCCAGCGTGGTCGGATTGACGCTGCCGACGCCGATGCGGGCAAAATGCTGCGCGGCGGTGGCTGGATCGGTCAGGAAGCGCAACGCGATCCAGCCCGCGGTGAATTCCTGCTCGGTCTTGTAGATATCGCGGGCCGGCAGCGCCGCGTCGCGCGCGATCAGATAGGCGGTGCGGTTCTCGCCGACGTCGAGCATCTTGCGCGCAAGCAGTCTGCGCTCGATCCACCATTCGTCGACATTGTACAGCCGGTTCGGGTCGCGCGGCGCGCTCATCATCAGCTCGGCCGCTTCGGCGAATTTCTCCTCGCGGCGCAGCAACTGGATCCGGCTGAAGATATAGCCGGCATCGCCGCGCAACTCGCGCGGCACCGCCTCGAGCAGCGCCCGCGCATTGGAGGCTTTGTGGTTGGAGGCGATGCGCGCCCTGGCGAGCGCGACCTGGTCGCTGCCCAGACGCCTGGCCGCCCGCATCGCGCCGGCTTCCTGGTCCGTGCCGTACAGGAAGAAATCCATCCGCGCCTTGGTGTCGCCGGGCGTCAGCAGCGAACCGAACATATCGAGCGCGGTGTTCTCGGTTTCTTCCGACATCCCGTCATTGCGCCAGGCGTCGCGCACCAGGCGCTCCGCATTAGCCCGCTCGCCGCGGCCGATCAGCACCCGCGCCAGCGCGAATTTTCCCTTGGCGGAGAGCGGGGATTCGTTCTGGAACCACGACCACACGGTGGCGTCGTCGCGGTGGTCGTCCCACAGTGCGGCTTCAAGTCTTCGACGTAAAAAGGTCTGCGATGGCCAGCTTGGATTGGCCTCGATGAAGGCGCGATAACGCTCGACGGAGGCGTTATTGTCCTCGCTGCGCAGGATGATCCATTCCGCGAGTTTGCGCGCCACCGGATCCGAAATCGCTGCTTCCGCCTGCGTCGCATCGTCGGGGTGATGCTTGCGGATCAACTCGATGACGTTTTCAAGCGCATCGGCGTCGGCCTGCGAGGTCGAGGAGGTGGCGGCCACCGCGGCCGGAATGGTCGGCTTGCGCGCGGGCGGAGGCGGCAGCGTCGCGTGCTGGCGGCTCGCGGCCTCGATCCCGGCCGGAGCAATCGGTAACGGCGCGGCATTTTTGCTGGCCGATTTTGCCTCGGGCTTTTTCTCAGTCTTGGCTTCAGTCTTGGCTTCGGTCTTTGCCCCGGCCTTGCCTTTGGCCTGCTTGGCCTTTGGCGCGGGGGCGCCAGAGCCGTGCGCCGGAGACTCGGATTTGGCGGCCTTCGACTTGTTCGATGCCGGCTTGGTCTCTTGCCTGGTTTCCTTTTTGGCCTCTTTCGGCTTGTGATCCGTCGACTTGTGATCTTCCGATTTCGCGGTTTGGGCCTTTTTCCCTTCAGGCTTTTTGGCCTGCGAGGTTGCGGTTTCGGGTTTCGCCGTCTGCGGCTTTTTCCCGGCCGCAGATTTCGCCGCGGATTTTGCCTCGGGCTTTGCGGCTTCCGGTTTTGCGGCTTTCGGTTTGGCAGGTGCAGGCTTGGCAGGCGCAGGCTTGGCGGATGCTGGTTTGGCGTCGTCGGTCGCGGCGGGGGATTGGGCTGAAGCCGGGAACCCCGGGAGAAGCGCGAAACCGAGTGACAGGGCCAGCGCGAGACCTATCGAGCGGGCGGCCGATCGCAAGGCGGTAGCGCGGGCAGGCTGGGTCACGGCGTTCCTTCGCGGCGAATCATCTAGAGCCCTCAGCCCTAGGTCTATTTCATTGAATATGTGGACAAAATACTAATTACGCTGATGTTTTGGCTGTGTGCGCCATGACAGCGGCAAAATCGCGGCCGGGGATGGTCGGGGTCGGGCGGTTCGCGGCTCTTTCACAGGGCCGCCATACCCGATATGAATTGGTCTTATCGCAGGTCAGGGCGTGCAGCGCGCGTTTGGAGGAAGTCCATGGCAAGCAAGACGAATTTTCGGGGATCGTTCACCGCCTTGGTCACGCCCTTCAAGAACGGCTCGCTCGATGAAGCGGCGTTTCGCGGCCTAGTCAGCTGGCAGATCGCGGAGGGCACCCACGGCCTGGTGCCGGTCGGCACCACCGGCGAAAGCCCGACTGTAAGCCACGACGAGCACAAGCGCGTGGTCGAATGGTGCATCGACGAGGCCAAGGGCCGCGTTCCCGTGATTGCCGGCGCCGGCTCCAATTCGACCAAGGAAGCCATCGAACTGGCGGAGCATGCCGAGAAGGCGGGCGCCACCGCCGTGCTGGTGGTGACGCCGTACTACAACAAGCCGACCCAGGAAGGCATGTACCAGCACTTCAAGGCGATCAACGACGCGATCGGCATTCCCATCATCATCTACAACATCCCGCCGCGCTCGGTGATCGACATGAGCGTCGACACCATGAAGCGGCTGTTCGAGCTGAAGAACATCGCCGGCGTCAAGGACGCGACCGCGAGCATGGTGCGGGTGTCGCAGCAGCGCGCGGCGATGGGCGAGGAATTCAATCAATTGTCGGGCGAAGACGCCACCGTGCTCGGCTACATGGCGCATGGCGGACATGGCTGCATTTCCGTCACCTCCAACGTCGCGCCGCGGCTGTGCTCCGAATTCCATCTGGCCTGGCAGAAGGGCGACGTCAAAACCGCGCTCAAACTGCACGACAAGCTGATGCCGCTGCATACCAATCTGTTCATCGAGTCCAATCCGGCGCCGGTCAAATACGCGCTGTGGCTGCTTGGCAAGATGGACGAGAAGCTGCGGCTGCCGATGGTGCCGGTGTCGGAGCCGACGCGCGCCGCGGTGCGCAGCGCGATGGTGCATGCCGGGCTGATCAACTAGCCGTCGAGATTCACTGCCGCCATGAACGCTCCGCGCCGCGGAGCCGAACAGAAGGGGTCCGAGATGCTCAAGGAATTTCGCGATTTTGCGATGAAGGGCAACGTGGTCGACCTCGCGGTCGCCGTCATCATCGGCGCGGCGTTCGGCGCCATCGTCACCTCGCTGGTCGGCGACGTCATCATGCCGATCGTCGGGTCGATCTCCGGCGGCCTCGACTTCTCCAACTATTTCATTGGATTGTCCAAGAACGTCACGGCGACCAATCTGGTCGATGCCAAGAAGCAGGGCGCGGTGCTGGCCTATGGCAATTTCCTGACGCTGGTGATCAATTTCATCATTGTCGCCTTCGTGCTGTTCATCGTCATTCGCGCCATGACCATGTTGAAGCGCAAGGAGGCTGCAGCTCCAGCCGCGCCGCCGAAGCCGAGCCGCGAGGAAGAGCTGCTGGCCGAGATCCGCGATCTCTTGAAAAAGGCGTGATGTGGCCGAGAAGAACGAACGCCCGATCAAAGTCGTCGCGGAAAACCGGAAGGCGCGCTTCAACTACGCGATCGAGGACACGCTGGAAGCCGGCATCGCGCTGACCGGCACCGAGGTCAAGTCGATCCGCAACGGCAAGACCACGATCGCCGAATCCTATGCCGATACCAAGGACGGCGAGATCTGGCTGATCAACGCCAACATTCCGGAATATCTGCAGGCCAACCGCTTCAATCACGAGCCGAAGCGCCCGCGCAAATTGTTGCTGCACAGGAAGCAGATCAACAAATTGATGGGCGCGGTCGATCGCGACGGCATGACGCTGATCCCGCTAAAACTCTATTTCAACGAACGCGGCCGCGCCAAGCTGCTGCTGGCGGTGGCCAAGGGCAAGAAGCTGCACGACAAACGCGAGACCGAGAAGAAGCGCGACTGGGGCCGGGAAAAGGGCCGGCTGATGCGGGCGCGGGGGTAAGGAAGAAAAACATGACTCAACCAAATTTGCTCGAAGTCGACTGGAGCAAGATTCCGGCGCCGCAGGACGACGGCGCGGCAAAACATCTCGTCGGCATGAAGATCCCGTCGGTCGCGCTGGTGGCGACCGACGATAGTTCGGTGACGCTGTCGGCGCTGCCGGGACGCACGGTGGTGTTCGCCTATCCGCGCACCGGCGAGCCCGGCAAGATCAGCCTAGTCGACGACTGGGACATGATCCCGGGCGCGCGCGGCTGCACGCCGCAGACCTGCGCCTTCCGCGATCTGTTTGCGGAATTGAAGGCGGCCGGTGCCGCGCAAGTGTTCGGCCTGTCGACCCAGAGCAATACCTACCAGACCGAAATGGCGTCGCGGCTGCACCTACCGTTCCCGGTATTATCGGACGAGAAACTGGCGCTGACGCGCGCGCTCAAGCTGCCGGTGATGGAAGTGGCGGGGCTGACGCTGATCAAGCGGATGGCGCTGATCGTCGACGACGGCCGCATCACGCATGTGTTCTATCCGGTGTTTCCACCCGATCGAAACGCCGGCGACGTCTTGATGTGGCTGAAGCTCAATCCGGTGTGACTCGCAGGGTGGGTTAGTTAGGTAAGTAACCCAGCTTACGGATCCAACTCTTTCCGTATATTCGCAAACACGCTGCGGAACATCTCCGGCGTCAGCACCCGCGTGTTGGTGTTGTAGCGCGAGCAATGATAGCTGTCGTAAAGCTTTAATCTCCCGGCGCGATGCACCGCGCCATGCGCAAAGGGCGCGTCTGCCGCGCGCAAGCCCAGTACCTTCAGCGTCGAGTCGTGGGCGATGCGGCCCAAAACCATGATCGCGCGCAGGTTCGGCATGGTCTCGACCTTGTTGGCGAGATAGCGCCGGCAGGTGTTGATCTCGGCGGGCAGGGGCTTGTTCTGCGGCGGCACGCAGTGCACCGCGTTGCCGATCCGGCAATCGACCAGCATCAGCCCGTCATCGGGCCGCGCCTGGTAGACGCCCCTGGCAAAACCATATTCCAGCAAGGTGGCATAGAGCAGGTCGCCGGCGTAGTCGCCGGTAAAAGGCCGTCCGGTGCGGTTGGCGCCCTGCATGCCCGGCGCAAGGCCGACGATCAGCAGCCGGCCATCGGGATCGCCGAACGACGGCACCGGCGCATTGAACCAGCCCGGTTCGCGCGCGCGCGTCGCCTCGCGGAAGCTGACCAGCCTCGGACAAAGCGGACAATTGTGGTCGGGTTCGGTGGAGAGCGAGGCTGCGCCGGCAAGCGCTGGCTTGCCGACCTTGTCTTTAGTCCTCGAAATCGTCGTCATCGGCCCTCGGCGCCATGGTGGTCGCGCGCTGCAGGAATTGCGGTGCGTGATGGCGCGGCTCGCGCGGGGCGGGACGTTCGGAAGGGTCGCGGCCGAGCTTGGATTGCAGCTCCACGAGGTCGGTGAAGACGTCGGCCTGGCGCCGCAGTTCGTCGGCGATCATCGGCGGCTGGCTCGAGATGGTCGAGATCACGGTGACGCGGACGCCGCGGCGCTGTACCGCCTCGACCAGCGAGCGGAAATCGCCGTCGCCGGAAAACAGCACGATCTGGTCGACGTGCTCGGCCAGTTCCATCGCATCGACCGCAAGTTCGATGTCCATGTTGCCCTTGACCTTGCGGCGGCCGCTGGCGTCGATGAATTCCTTGGTCGCCTTGGTGACGACGGTGTAGCCGTTGTAGTCGAGCCAGTCGATCAGCGGGCGGATCGACGAATATTCCTGATCCTCGATAATCGCGGTGTAATAGAACGCGCGTACAAGCGTGCCGCGACCCTGGAATTCCTTCAGCAGGCGCTTGTAGTCGATGTCGAAGCCGAGCGTCTTGGCGGTTGCGTAGAGGTTGGCGCCATCGATAAAAAGCGCGATCTTGTTGGAAGCAGGTGACATCAAGTTTTCTCGCATTTGTTAACGTTTTTGGCGGGGCGCAGCGGGTCGCGCATTCGGGTTTTAGGCAGTCTGGAGCGCGGTTGAATCTGACCCGACAAACACCACCGAAATTGTGGTGCGGCGAGGGCGAGAAAACCCATACTTTCGACTTGTAATTAAGCTGTTTCTTGTCCCCGGCAATACCCGACTGATGTCTCGGTATGTCTGGACGCTCCGGCTCTGTGGCCCCGATGGCGGGTTAGCAGAGCCGATTGCGGACGCCAAATCACAAATTGGTCTTGCGGAACGGCTCTGGTCCCTATAACTACCCGACATAACCCGCATATTCGGTCCCATTTAACGAAAGCGACAGTCGATGGCGCGCGTCACTGTGGAAGATTGTATCGATAAAGTCGACAACCGGTTCGACCTGGTTCTGCTGGCCGCTCATCGCGCCCGTATGATCTCGTCCGGTTCACAACTTACAGTTGATCGAGATAACGACAAAAATCCGGTTGTGTCGCTGCGCGAAATAGCGGATTCGACGATTTCCCCCGAGGATTTGCGCGAGGAATTGGTCCATTCGCTGCAGAAATTCGTCGAGGTCGACGAGCCGGAGCCCGATACGGTGCCGCTGATCGGTTCGGCCGGCGCCAGCGTCGACGCCGACGACACCGAGGTCGCGGTCGAGCGCATGACCGAAGAGGAGCTCCTGAAGGGCCTCGAGGGTCTTGCGCCGCCGGAAGAGCAGCCCGAAGAGGACGAATAGGCTTAGTCGCTATTCCCGTTTCCGTGCACTCCGGAAGCATCAATTCAGCAAAGGCCCGGACATTCGTCCGGGCCTTTGCTTTTGTTGGTGTTTTTGTGGTTACCTTGACGGTCTGCACCGGACGCGGGGCGATTTCGGAGGGTCTGTCCTCGATTTAATCGGCAGGTCGCCGGTTTCGCGTTACACTCGGTTCTGGTGCTCGAAATCGGGCTTTTCCGCCGCAATATGGCGGCGGTACGGCCCGGGAAGCACGGCATGACAGGGTGAGGCGGGCCACGTCCGGCGGCCCGCACGAAGGCAAGTGATTCGATGGCGAATGGACGCCGCAACTCCCGGCAGATGCAGGCCGCGACCGATTCGGTCGCCGTGGCGGCCCCATCGCTTGCGGCCGCAAAGGAATCCACCAAGGCATCCGGCAAGGCGCCGCGCTCGCGGATGATGCGGCAATACGATCTTGTCGAGCGCGTCCGCTCCTATAATCCGGACACCAACGAAGACCTGCTGAACCGCGCCTATGTCTACGCCATGAAGGCGCACGGCACCCAGACCCGCGCCTCCGGCGATCCCTATTTTTCGCACCCGCTCGAAGTAGCTGCCATCCTCACCGACCTCAAGCTCGACGATGCCACCATTGTCGCGGCCTTGCTGCACGACACCATCGAGGACACCGAAGCCACCCGCGCCGAGATCGACCAGGTGTTCGGGCACGAGATCGGCGCGCTGGTCGAGGGCCTCACCAAACTGAAGCGGCTGGAATTGGTCTCGCGCGAGGCCAAGCAGGCCGAAAACCTGCGCAAGCTGCTGCTGGCGATCGCCGACGACGTCCGCGTTCTCCTGATCAAGCTCGCCGACCGCCTGCACAACATGCGGACGCTGGAATTCATGACGCCGGCGGCGCGCCGCCGCATCGCCGAGGAAACCCTGGACATCTATGCGCCGCTCGCCGGCCGCATGGGCATGCAGGAGATGCGGGAAGAGCTCGAGGACCTGTCGTTCCGCGTACTCGATCCGGAAGCCCATGCGGTGGTCGTGCAGCGGCTGGATTCGCTGGCCGAGCGCAACCGCAATCTGATCGGTGAAATCGAAACCCAGCTGTCGCGGAACCTGCAAAAGAACGGCATGGCCGCGCATGTCTATGGCCGCCGCAAGCAACCGTTTTCGATCTGGACCAAGATGGAGCGCAAGTCGGTCGGCTTCGAGCAATTGTCCGACATCTTCGGCTTCCGCGTGGTGCTCGACAGTATCGAAGCCTGCTACCGCGCGCTCGGCGTGGTGCACACCACCTGGCCGGTGGTGCCGGGCCGCTTCAAGGACTACATCTCGACGCCGAAGCAGAACGATTACCGCTCGATCCACACCACCGTGATCGGCCCCGGCAACCAGCGCGTCGAGCTGCAGATCCGCACCGAGGAGATGGACCAGATCGCCGAACTCGGCATCGCCGCGCACGCCTTCTACAAGGACGGCGTCGGCTCGCCGACCGAACTGCTCAAGCGCGAATCCAACGCCTTCGCCTGGCTGCGCCACACCATCGGCATCCTGTCGGAAAGCACCAATCCGGAAGAATTTCTCGAGCACACCAAGCTCGAACTGTTCCACGACCAGGTGTTCTGCTTCACTCCGAAGGGCAAGCTGATCGCGCTGCCGCGCCAGGCCAATGTGATCGATTTTGCCTATGCCGTGCATACCGATGTCGGCAACAGCGCTGTCGGCTGCAAGATCAATGGCAAGTTCGCGCCGCTGTCGTCGGAATTGCAGAACGGCGACGAGGTGGAGGTTCTGACCTCGAAGGCGCAGGCGGCGCCGCCGTCGGCCTGGGAGTCGCTGGCTGTCACCGGCAAGGCGCGGGCCGCGATCCGGCGCGCGACCCGCACCGCGGTGCGCGACCAGTATGCAGGTTTGGGCCGCCGCATCGTGGAACGGCTGTTCGCGCGCGCCAAGATCGAATACGCCGACGACAAGCTGAAGGGCGCGCTGCCGCGGCTGGCGCGCGCCTCGATCGACGACGTGATGGCCGCGGTCGGGCGCGGCGAGATGAAGGCCTCCGACGTCGCGCGCGCGATGTATCCCGATTACAAGGAAGAACGGCTCGGGCGGTTCGGCGCCAAGAAGAACCTGACGGCAAAATCGCCTGCCGATCCCGCGCGCAATACCTCGGCGATCCCGATCCGTGGCATCAATTCCGACCTGCCGGTAAAATTCGCGCCCAACGGCGGCGCGGTGCCGGGCGACCGCATCGTCGGCATCGTTTCGCCCGGCGAGGGCATCACGATCTACCCGATCCAGTCGCCGGCGCTGAAGGATTTCGAGGAAGAGCCGGAGCGCTGGCTCGACGTGCGCTGGGACGTCGACGACTCGACGCCGCAGCGCTTTCCGGCGCGGATCAGGGTCGACAACGTCAACGAGCCCGGCAGCCTCGCCCAGGTTGCCACGGTGATCGCCGAGCATGACGGCAATATCGACAACATCAACATGGCCCGGCGCTCGCCCGATTTCACCGAGCTCACCATCGATCTCGAGGTCTATGACCTCAAGCATCTCAGTGCCATCATCGCCCAATTGCGCGCCAAGGCCGTCGTCGCACGGGTCGAACGCGTCAATGGTTAGAACTGACGCCCTCATGGTGAGGAGGCGCTTCAGCGCCATCTCGAACCATGGCTGCGTGCGCGGCCCATCCTTCGAGACGCGGCGAAGGCGCCGCTCCTCAGGATGAGGGTCCTCTGCTAATTATCGTAAGTCTCCTTTGGAATCGTCCCGCGAGTCTCCCATGCCCGTTGCTCCGCTGCGCCTTGGCGTCAATGTCGACCACGTCGCCACCCTGCGTAACGCCAGGGGTGGCCGCAATCCCGATCCGGTGCGCGCGGCGCTGACCGCGATCGAGGCGGGCGCCGACGGCATCACCGCGCATCTGCGCGAGGATCGCCGCCACATCCGCGACGACGACATGGCCAAGCTGAAGGCTGCGATCACAAAACCGCTGAATTTCGAGATGGCGGCGACCGCCGACATGCTCGGGCTGGCGTTGGCGACCAAGCCGCATGCGGTCTGCCTGGTGCCGGAACGGCGGGAAGAACTCACCACCGAGGGCGGCCTCGACGTGGTCGGCCAGCATAACGCGCTGAAGCCGTTCATCGCGCAATTGAACGACGCCGGCATTCGGGTGTCGCTGTTCATCGCCGCCGACCCGAGGCAGATCGAGATGGCGGCGCAATTGCGCGCGCCGGTGATCGAAATCCATACCGGCGCCTGGTGCGATGCGGTGACCGATGGCCATGCCGCCAAGGCGGAAGCGGAATGGCGGCGCATCGTCGCGGGCGGCCGGCTCGCCCGTTCCGCCGGCCTCGAGGTCCATGCCGGCCACGGGCTCGATTATGCCACCGCGGAGAAGATCGCGGGGCTTGGCGAGATCGTCGAGCTCAACATCGGCTACTACATGATCGGCGAGGCGCTGTTCGTCGGCATCAGTGAAACCGTGCGCGCGATGCGGGCCGCGATGGACCGCGGGCGCAAGACGGTCGAAGGGACGGGCAGAGGGGCGGTCAGGCCATGATCATCGGCATCGGCTCCGACCTGATCGACATCACCCGGGTCGCCGCGGTGATCGAGCGGCACGGCGACCGCTTTCTCGACCGCATCTTCACCGACGCCGAGCGCGCCAGGGCCGGACGCCGCGCCAAGAACCAGAAAATGGTGGTGGCGACCTACGCCAAGCGGTTCGCCGCCAAGGAAGCCTGCTCCAAGGCGCTCGGTACCGGAATCCGGCGCGGGGTCTGGTGGCGCGACATGGGGGTGGTGAACCTGCCGGGAGGGCGGCCGACCATGCAACTGACCGGCGGGGCGCTGGCCCGGCTCGAGGCCCTGACGCCCGAGGGCCACGAGGCGCGGATCGACCTTTCGATCACCGATGACTGGCCGCTGGCGCAGGCTTTCGTCATAATTTCGGCGGTCGAGAAGGGCAAAAGCTGAGCCGCCAACGGGGATCTGGCCCGCTTCCTCCGTGAAGCCGGGAATCGTCGACGAATCAAAGGATTAGAAACTTTTGATGAAGCCTTTGATTGCGCGGCTGGGAACAACCGTCTAAAACGCCGCAGGGAAATCAGGGCGAATTGGGGCGCACGGCCTGCGATTCGCTTTCACATCAATATCGACCATTTCCTCGACGCGAACCCAAGGGCGCTTCGCGTAAGGAAGATGTTCTGCCACCGCACGGCGGAAGCGACCAAAATTGGGAAAGCGATGAGCGTGACATCCGGGACAGATTCTGAAAGCGGCGTGGGTGAAACCATCCGCGTCGTCGTTCATGCGCTCCTGATTGCGCTCGTGATCCGCACCTTCCTGTTCCAGCCCTTCAACATTCCGTCCGGCTCGATGAAGGCCACGCTGCTGGTCGGCGACTATCTGTTCGTCTCGAAATATTCATACGGCTACAGCCACTACTCGATGCCGTTCTCCCCGCCCTTGTTCTCGGGACGGATCTTCGGCTCGGAGCCGCAACGCGGCGACGTCGTCGTTTTCCGGCTGCCGAAGGATGATTCCACCGACTACATCAAGCGCGTGATCGGGCTGCCCGGCGACCGCATCCAGATGAAGGAAGGCCTGCTCTACATCAACGACAAGCCGGTCCAGCGCGAGCGCATGAGCGATTACGTCGGTGAGGACGTTTGCGGCTCCCCCGAATCCGGCGCGCGGGTCAAGCGCTGGAAGGAGACGCTGCCGAACGGCGTCAGCTATGAATCGCTGGATTGCCAGGACAACGGCTTTTACGACAACACCATCGAATATCAGGTGCCGGCCGGCCATTTCTTCATGATGGGCGACAACCGGGACAATTCGCAGGATAGCCGGGTGCAGTCGGCGGTGGGCTATGTGCCGTTCGAGAACCTGATCGGCCGCGCCCAGCTGATCTTCTTCTCCATTGCCGAGGGCGAACAGGCGTGGATGATCTGGCGCTGGCCGACTGCGGTGCGCTGGAATCGCATATTCTCAATCGTGCGATGAACGACGAAGCGCAGGACATCAAGAATCCATCGTCATCAGGCGAAGCAAGCCCTCAGCCTGAGCCGGCGCGCGCGCCCGCGGCAAAGAAGAAGCGCAGCAAGGCCGCCGCGAACGCGGAGATCGAAGCGCGGATCGGCTACAAGTTCAAGGATTCCGCGCTGTTGAAGACCGCGTTCATGCATGTGTCGGCGCTGAAACCCGCCACGCGCCACCGCGCCGACAGCTACCAGCGGCTGGAGTTCCTCGGCGACCACGTGCTCGGGCTGATCGTTTCCGACATGCTGTATCGCGCTTACCCACGGGCCGACGAGGGCGAATTGTCGAAGCGGCTCGCCGATCTCGTGCGCAAGGAGAGCTGCGCCGATGTCGCCAAGCAACTCGGCCTCGGCGAAGACATCAAGCTCGGCGCGGTCGGGGCTGCCGCGGCCCAGGCGCGCTTGCGCAAATCCGTGCTTGGCGACATCTGCGAGGCGGTGATCGGGGCGATCTTCCTCGACGGGGGTTACGTCGCTGCGACGCAATTCATCGAGCGTAACTGGACGGAGCGGATGCAGAAGCCGCGCCGGCCGCCGCGCGATCCCAAGACCACGCTGCAGGAATGGGCCCAGGGCAAGGGCCTGCCGACGCCTGTCTATCGCGAGGTCGAGCGCACCGGACCGCATCACGATCCGCAGTTCCGCGTCGCCGTCGAACTGCCGGGACTGCAGCCCGCTGAAGGCGTCGGCGGCAACAAGCGCGCAGCCGAGAAGGCCGCGGCCACGGCGATGATGACGCGGGAAGGCGTGGGCGGCAGCAATGACGGATGATGCCCCAAAGAACACGGCTGGCGCTTCGACGCGCTGCGGCTTTGTCGCGCTGATCGGCGCCCCCAATGTCGGCAAGTCCACGCTGGTCAATGCGCTGGTCGGCTCCAAGGTCACGATCGTTTCGCGCAAGGTGCAGACCACCCGCGCGCTGATCCGCGGCATCGCGATCGAAAACAACGCGCAGATCATCCTGGTCGATACGCCCGGCATCTTCCTGCCCAAGCGAAGGCTGGACCGCGCGATGGTGTCGACGGCGTGGAGCGGGGCGCATGACGCCGACCTCGTCTGCGTGCTGCTCGACGCCAAGAGCGGGATCGACGAGGAAGCCGAGGCGATCCTGCAGAAGCTCGTCAGCGTTTCGCACCCGAAGATCCTGGTGCTGAACAAGATCGATTTGGTGCCGCGCGAAAAGCTGCTGGCGCTGACCAAGGCCGCCAACGACCGCTTGCCCTTCGCGCAGACTTTCATGGTCTCGGCGTTGTCGGGCGACGGCGTCGACGATTTGCGCCGCACGCTGGCGACGCTGGTGCCGCCGGGGCCGTTTCACTATCCGGAAGACCAGATGTCGGACGCGCCGATGCGGCATTTGGCGGCCGAAATCACCCGGGAAAAGATTTTTCGCCTGCTGCATCAGGAGCTGCCGTACCAGTCCACCGTCGAGACCGACAGCTGGACCGAGCGCAAGGACAAATCGGTCCGGATCGAACAGACCATTTTTGTCGAGCGCGAAAGCCAGCGCAAGATCGTGCTCGGCAAGGGCGGTTCCGCGATCAAGTCGATCGGCGCCGACGCGCGCAAGGAAATCGCCGAGATATTGGGCCAGCCGGTGCACCTGTTCCTGTTCGTGAAAGTCCGCGAGAACTGGGGCGAGGATCCTGATCGCTACCGCGAGATGGGTCTTGAATTTCCGAAAGAATAGCCGCGTTTCATGAATATTCCTCGCAATGTGGTTTGGTTCGAGGCGCTGTTGTACATGTCGCTGACGCTCGATGCGCTGTCGGCTGCGTTCCAGGATCGCACGCCGACCGCCGACGTCACCCAGGATGTGATCTCGGCCAACAGCATCATCGCCGCCATCATGATCCTGCTGCTGGTGTTTCTGGTCTGGCTCGCGGCGCAGCGGCGCAAGAACTGGCCGCGCTGGGTGCTGTGGGGCGCGCTGGCGCTGTCGGTCTATTCGCTGGTCGAGGTGATCGGCGAACTCGGCCTGCAACTCGACAGCGCCATCGAGATCGCGTCCTGCGCGCTGACGGTGGCGGGGCTGTATTTTTCCTACACCGGCGACGCCAAGGGCTGGTTCACGTAGGTTGGGTTGGGTTAGGCGTCTTCGCCGTAACCCACCTCTTTGCGCTGGATCGGCGGATTACGGTGCCGCTAATCCGCCCCACGGGGACCTGAATCCTGTAAGCTCAAATCCATGGAATGGACCGACGAAGGCATCGTGCTGGGGGTGAGGCGGCATGGCGAATCCTCCGCCATTGTCGAACTCCTGACCCGCGAGCATGGCCGGCATCTCGGCCTGGTGCGCGGCGGCGCCGGCTCGCGGATGCGGCCCTTGCTGCAGCCAGGCAACAGCGTGCGCGCGGTGTGGCGGGCGCGGCTCGACGAGCATCTCGGCTATTACGCGATCGAGGGCCTGCGGCTGCGCGCCGCGACCGTGCTGGCGTCGTCCTTTGCGGTCTATGGCGTGACCCATCTGGCCTCGCTGGCGCGGTTGTTGCCGGAGCGCGATCCGCACCAGGACATCTACGCGATGCTCGAGCACACGCTGGATGATTTCGACGATGCCGGCGAGGCCGCCGTGCACCTCGTGAAATTCGAGCTCGCGATGCTGGCCGAACTCGGTTTTGGGCTCGATCTGGAAAATTGCGCGGCGACCGGCGCCACCGCCGAGCTGATTTACGTGTCGCCGAAATCCGGAGGCGCGGTGTCGCGGCAGGCCGGCGAGCCCTATCAGGACCGGCTGCTGCGGCTGCCGGCATTCTTGCGCGAGCACGACGCCGGCCGGAACGGCTGGTCGGATCGGGATTTGCAGGACGGCTTTCGGCTGACCGGACTGTTCCTGCTGCGCCACGTGCTGGAGCCGCGCGGGCAGGGCCATTCCGACGCCCGCGACGGCTTCATCAATGCGGTGACGAAGAGCCTTAACAGGGCCGAGACGCCGTTGAAATAATCTTGCGAAATAATCGCGAAAACAGCCGCGGATCGCGAGATATTGGCCGCAATCTTTGCATTAACTTTGCGCGGTACTTACCACCGCGTTCAGCGCATGGCCGTGCTCGCGTGACGGGACTCTGTGCCCCATTTTGGCCACCTGAAATGGCCTAAAAGCCACCTGTAAGCTTGCTGCCGAAACCAATGTTTTTCGTGCAGTTGATCGGGCCGCCGGACCAGAAGTGTCCCATTCAAGGTGGCTGTCTTGATCGCATTGATGCGATCTCCCCTACACAGGATCTCTAAAAGTAATGCGTATGATCTTAGCCACGACGGCTGCTCTATGTGCGTTGGTATCGACGAACGCGGAAGCTCACTCTCACCACCATCATCATCGCGGCCATTCGGGCATGCATGCCCATTATGCCGGCCGGCCCGGCGCGTGGTGCGGATGGTATATGCGCGGCCAGGTCGGCAGCGATCCCGGGCCGCAGTACAATCTGGCGCGATCGTGGGCGCATTACGGTTCCGACGCAGGCGGGCCAACGGTTGGCGCGATCGTCGTGTGGCGTCACCACGTTGGAAAGATCGTAGGCCAGGAAAATGGCCAATGGATCGTGCAGAGCGGCAATGATGGTCATGCGGTGCGGACGCGACCGCGCTCGCTGGCCGGCGCGATCGCATTTCGCAATGCATATGCCGCGTTCTAGAACGTTTTCGAGCGAAGCATGCCCTCGGACTTGATCCGTGGGTGGATACCGGTTCGCGTGAAGAAAACGCGTCAAAAGAAAAATCCAGAGCTTCGGTTCCGTTCAGAATTGAAGCTCTGGGGATGAGTTTCAAATTCTTTTCGCATCCATGCGGCGAATCGTCGTGGCATGGCGCATGCTTCTTCAAAGTCGATCGCTGAACGGCACGCCGTGCAGCGATCCGGCCCGGCGGATAGTTCCGGCAAACCCGCCACGCCGTTCCATTTCGGGGAACCAAGGTTCCCCTGGTTTGTTGCGATAGTGTCGGATCGCGTAACGGGAGGAACGTCTGATGGGCGTGCGTCTGATTTGTCTTGTGGTGGTCCTGCTCGGGCTGTCATCCAACGCGATGGCCGGCGAGCGCAGCGGCCTGATGCATCGCCTGTCCTGCGCGGCGGTCCGGTACTATGTCGCGCTCTATTCGGCGACGGCTGCCGAACAATATGCGCGCGGCCAGGGCGCCACCGACGCGGATATCGTGGCGGCGAGGCGCTGCATCAAGTCCGACCTGACGCACACTGCATCGGCCCAGAAGTAGCTTCTGCGCCGGCCTTTTGCCTGCGCGCATGCTGGGGGACGCCGGCCGCCGCATTGCGCGTCGGCCTTGGACGCAAGCTGTTTTTGGATATTCGTCCACGGCGCGGCGGTTGCTGCGCGGGTGAGGACGACGCATTGTGGTTCCCCAAGCACCCTGATTCGCGATCCTGATTCGCAAGGCGTACCCGCGAGCCTGATTCGCGTCTTGCCCGATTCACCGCAAAAGTTTAACGCCTTCCCATGGGAAAACGCATCGTACCGCCGGAAGAGCCGGCTGAAATCCACGAGGTGATGCTGCGCGATGCGCTCGAAGAGCGCTATCTCGCTTATGCGCTCTCGACCATCATGCATCGCGCGTTGCCGGACGCCCGCGACGGTCTGAAGCCCGTGCACCGCCGCATCCTTTACGGCATGCGGCTGCTGCGGCTCGATCCCGGCACGACCTTCAAGAAATCCGCGAAAATCGTCGGCGACGTGATGGGCTCGTTCCATCCACACGGCGACCAGGCCATCTATGACGCCATGGTCCGCCTCGCGCAGGGTTTCTCCTCGCGCTACCCGCTGGTCGACGGCCAGGGCAATTTCGGCAATGTCGACGGCGATAACCCCGCCGCCTACCGCTACACCGAAGCGCGCATGACCGAGGTCGCGCGGCTCCTGCTCGACGGCATCGACGAGGACGGTGTCGAGTTCCGCCCCAATTACGACGGCCAGTCGAAAGAGCCGGTGGTGCTGCCCGGCGGCTTCCCGAACCTGCTCGCCAACGGCGCGCAGGGCATCGCGGTCGGCATGGCGACCTCGATCCCGCCGCACAACGTCGCCGAACTCTGCGAAGCCGCGCTGCATCTGATCGACAAGCCGGACGCGAAGTCGAAGGCGCTGTTGCGCTGGGTCAAGGGGCCGGATTTCCCGCTCGGCGGCGTCATCGTCGATTCCAAGGAAAGCATTGCCGAAGCCTATGTCACCGGGCGCGGCTCGTTCCGCACCCGCGCCAAATGGGTCCAGGAAGAGGGTTCCCGGGGCACCTGGGTCATCGTCATCACCGAGATTCCCTGGCTGGTGCAGAAGTCGCGGCTGGTCGAGAAGATCGCCGAGCTTCTGAACGACAAGAAGCTGCCGCTGGTCGGCGATGTCCGCGACGAATCCGCCGAAGACATCCGCCTGATCATCGAGCCGAAATCGCGCGCGGTCGATCCGGAACTGCTGATGGAATCGCTGTTCCGGCTGACCGAACTGGAAAGCCGGATTCCGCTGAACCTCAACGTGCTGATCAAGGGCCGCATCCCCAAGGTGGTGGGGCTCGCCGAATGCCTGCGCGAATGGCTCGATCATCTGCGCGACGTGCTGCAGCGCCGTTCCAACTACCGCAAGGAGCAGATCGAGCACCGGCTGGAGATCCTGGCCGGTTACCTGATCGCCTATCTCAACATCGACAAGGTGATAAAAATCATCCGCACGGAGGACGAGCCGAAGCCTGTCTTGATCAAGGCGTTCAAGCTGACGGAGATCCAGGCCGACGCCATCCTCAACATGCGCCTGCGCTCTCTGCGCAAGCTCGAGGAAATGGAAATCCGGACCGAAGACAAGAACCTTCGGAACGAATTGAAGGGCCTCAAGGGCTTGCTGGCCTCAGAAACCGAGCAATGGGCCAAGGTCGGCGAGCAGGTCCGCAAGGTGCGCGACATCTTCGGGCCGAAGACGCCGCTCGGCAAGCGACGTACCCAGTTCGCGGACGCGCCCGAGCACGATCTCGCCGCGATCGAGGAGGCCTTTGTCGAGCGCGAGCCGGTCACGGTCGTCGTCTCCGAAAAGGGATGGGTGCGCACGCTCAAGGGTCATGTCGAGGATATTTCGGGGCTCGCCTTCAAGACCGATGACAAGCTCGACCAGGCGTTCTTCGCCGAGACCACCTCGAAACTGCTGCTGTTCGCCACCAACGGCAAATTCTATTCGCTCGATGTCGCAAAGCTGCCGGGCGGCCGCGGCCATGGCGAGCCGATCCGGATGTTCGTCGACATGGAGCAGGAAACCGCGATCGTGTCGCTGTTCGTCAACAAGGGCGGCCGAAAATTCCTGATCGCGAGCCATGAGGGACAGGGCTTTGTCGTCAACGAGGACGATTGCGTCGGCAACACCCGCAAGGGCAAGCAGGTGCTCAATGTCGAGATGCCGAACGAGGCCTGCGCGATCGCGACCGTGACCGGCGACAGCGTCGCGGTGATCGGCACCAACCACAAGATGGTGATTTTCGGGATCGACCAGGTTCCGGAAATGGCGCGCGGCCGCGGCGTGCGGCTGCAGAAATATTCCAGCGCCAAGCTGTCCGATGTCGCGACCTTCGATTCCAAGGCGGGCCTGACCTGGAAGGATTCCGCCGGCCGCGACCAGAGTATGACCTCGAAGGAACTGGCCGACTGGCGCGGCAACCGCGCCGACGCCGGCCGCCTCGCGCACGGACTGCCGAAGTCGAACAAATTCAATCGCGGCGTGGAGTGATCTCGGAGGGTGGGTCAGGCGTCTCCGCCGTAACCCGCCCTTACGTCCACCATTGCAGCAAACCTCGGCGGATTACGCTTCGCTAATCCGCCCTAGGGCATGGCGTAATAGTATTCGGCTTTTCGTCTGCGCTATAATCACGGTCGAACGAACTGACCGGCAATCGCAGACCCATGGCCCATCAGCACCACCATCATGATCACGCGCATGGCCACGGCCATTCGCACGAACACGGCCATGCCGGCCACAGCCACGCGCCCGATCATTTCGGTTTTGCGTTCGGGTTCGGCGCCACGCTCAACACGTTGTTCGTGATCGCCGAGCTGGTGTTCGGCTACACCGCCAATTCGCTGGCGCTGATCTCCGACGCCGTTCACAATTTTTCCGATGTGATCTCGCTGCTCTTGGCGTGGTGCGCGATGTGGCTCGCCACCAAACAGCCGACGCAGCAGCACACCTACGGTTACCGCCGCGCGTCGATCCTGGCGGCGCTGGTCAATGCCGGGCTGCTCCTGATCGCGGTCGGCGGCATCGCGGTCGAGGCGATCAACCGGATTCAGGAACCGGCCTCGGTCAAGGGCTGGACCGTGGTGCTGGTCGCGGCGTTCGGCATCCTCGTCAATGGCGGAACGGCATTGCTGTTCATGCGCGGGCGTCACGGCGATCTCAACATCCGCGGCGCCTATCTGCACATGGCGGCCGATGCCGCGGTCTCCTTCGGCGTGGTGGTCGCTGCCTTGATCATCATGGCGACGGGATGGCTCTGGGTCGATCCTGTCATCAGCCTGTGCATCGCGGCGGTGGTGCTGGCGAGCGGCTGGGGCCTGGCAAAAGACAGCGTCAATCTCGCGCTCGACGGGGTGCCGAAGGGCATTGAGCTAACAAAAGTCAGCGATTATCTCGGGCAGTTGGACGGCGTCACCGAGCTGCACGACCTGCATATCTGGGCCATGAGCACCAACGAAACCGCGCTGACGGCGCATCTGGTGTGCCCCGGCGGCTATGACGACGGTTTTCTGCATCGGGTCTGCGAGGAACTGTCGCACCGCTTCAACATTCACCATGCTACCATCCAGATCGAGGCGAGCGGCGAAGTCTGCCGGCTGGCGCCGGCCGAGGTGGTTTAGGATGGCGTTTTCGAGCGAAGCATGACCTCGGACTTGATCCGTGGGCGGATGCGTGAAGAAAACGCGTCAAAAGAAGAATCTACGGATTGTTGCGCTCTCGGAGATTGACCGATGCATTCTCATTCTCTCGATCAATGGACCCACGATCACGTCTTTCTCGGCGCGGAGCACGAACATAACGAGCGCCGCACCTGGTTCGTGGTCGCACTGACGGCGGCGATGATGATCGGCGAGATCGCGGCCGGCTCGATCTTCGGCTCGATGGCGCTACTCGCCGATGGCTGGCACATGGCGACCCATGCCGCGGCGCTTGGCATTGCGGCGCTGGCCTATCTCTTGGCGCGCCGGCAGGCGCGCAACGCGCATTTTGTCTTCGGCACCGGCAAGTTCGGCGATCTCGCGGCGTTTTCCAGCGCGATCATTCTTGGCCTGATCGCGGTCCAGATCGCCTGGGAAAGCGCGATGCGTCTGCTGCATCCCATTCCGATCGCCTATGGCGAGGCGATCGCGGTGGCGACGCTCGGCCTCGGCGTCAATCTCGCCAGCGCCTGGCTGCTGCGCGGCGACCATAACCACCACGGCCACAGTCATTCCCAAGGTCACGCTCACGACGACCACCACCACGACAACAACCTTCGCGCCGCCTATGTGCACGTGCTGGCGGATGCGGCGACCTCGCTGCTGGCGATCGCGGCGCTGGTGACGGCGATGGTTTCGCAATGGGTCTGGACCGATGCGCTGGTCGGCATTGTCGGCAGTTTTGTCATTGCAAGTTGGGCCTATGGCCTGATCCGCGATTCCGGATCGGTGCTGCTCGACGTCCGCGCCGACGAGGATCTGGAAGCCGTGATCCGCGATCGGATCGAGACCAAGGGCGATCGGGTCACCGATTTGCATCTGTGGCAGGTCGGTCCCGGCCATTGCGCGGCGGTGATTTCGGTCGTGTCCGACAATCCGTTGCCGCCCGCGACCTACAAGCGCCGGCTTGGCGGCCTCAAGCGGCTCTGCCATGTCACCGTCGAGGTCGAGCGCTGCCCGCATGAAGCGAGCGCCGCGTAGCGAACGTCAGCGCTGCGGCACGGATACCGCAGACGGCGGCGGGGTCACGGTCTTCTTCGGGTTCATCGTCCCGGCAATGAAGGAAAGACCGCCAATCAGAACGAGCAAGACGAAATAGACCGCGTAGGCCTGCGGCGGGGTCATCGCCCATTGCACCAGGCCGTGAAACCCGACCGGCTTGTCCTTTTCATTCTGCATGCGCCGGTTTTGCGTTAACCGGGCGGGAATTGAAAGAGCAAATTGCAGCGCTCGCCGAGGCCTGGAGGACGCCAGTTTTGCTACGGAACCGCGCCGGTTGACAGGCGTCACCCTAAAGGGGCATCCGGCGGCGTCGCGAAAGGCCTGCACCCATTGGCCTGAATGTGCCAGTCTGGTATCGCGAACCGGGGCGGGAACCGTGGAATGAGCGATCTTCGCGACTGGCTGCGCGGCAACAATCTCGAACAATACACTGAGGCTTTCGAGAGCAACGACATCGACCTCGATGTCCTGCCCGATCTGAGCGAGCGCGATCTCGAGCAGCTCGGCCTGTCGCTTGGTAATCGCCGCCGCCTGCTGAAGGCGATCGCCGTTCGTTCCGGCGAGGCGGCTTCCTCTCAGGCTGGGCCGGCGCCATCTGCCCCGACCGAAACAGCGGAATCCGGCGAGGCCGAGCGGCGTCAGGTGACGGTGTTGTTCGCCGACATGGTCGGCTCGACCGCGCTGTCGGCCAAAATCGATCCCGAACTGCTCGGCGGGGTGATCCGACGCTATCAGGACGCCACCGCCGGCGCGATCGGGCGATATGGCGGTTTCGTTGCTAAATTCATGGGCGATGGCGTGCTGGCCTATTTTGGTTTTCCCCGCGCCTTCGAAGACGCGGCGGAACGCGCCGTCCGCGCCGCGCTCGGCATCCTCGCGGAGGCCTGCGCCGTCGAATTGCCCGACGGCACCCGCGTGCAGGCGCGGATCGGCATCGCTACCGGTCTCGTGGTGGTCGGCGAAATCATCGGCACCGGGTCGGCGCAGGAGCGGACCATCGTCGGCGAAACGCCCAACCTCGCGGCGCGGTTGCAGGCGCTGGCTGCGCCGGACTGCATCCTGGTCAGCGAGTCCACGCAAAAATTGCTCGGTGGGCTGTTCCAGCTCACCCATACCGGCGAACACGATTTGAAAGGATTTTCCCGGCCCGTGCCGGTCTGGCAGGTGTACGGCGAAGCATCGGTCGAAAGCCGCTTTGCCGCGATCAGGAGCGGTGAGAGCCTGCCGCTGATCGGCCGCGCCCATGAAATGGGGTTGCTGTGCCAGCGCTGGCAACTGGCGCGCCAGGGCGAGGGGCAAATCGTGACGGTGACGGGCGAGGCCGGCATCGGCAAGTCGCGCGCCATCGAGGCGATGCAGCAGGAGCTTGCCGCCGAGCCGCATGCGCGGATCAACCTGCAATGCTCGCCCTATCACAGCGATAGCGCGCTCTATCCCATCATCCAGTATCTCAACCGCGCGCTCTGCCTTGCACCTGGCGACGCGCCGGATGTCCGGATTGAAAAACTTCGAACCTGGCTCGCGGCGCGCGCCGGAGGCGACAAGGCCGCGATTGGCTTGCTGGCCGAACTGCTATCGATCCCCTCGGTGGAAGCGGTGCCGGCCGCGCTGACCCCGGCGCAGCGCAAGACTGCGACGCTCGCTTTGATCGTCGACCTCCTGATGCGCATGGGCGACGGCGACCCCGTGCTGGTGGTGCTGGAAGACGCCCATTGGATCGACGCCACCACGCTGGAGATGATGACGAGGCTGGTCGACAGCATTGGACAGGCGCGCCTGCTGGCGGTGGTGACCGCACGGCCGGATTTCGTGCTGCCCTGGCTGTCACGGCCGCACGCGACGCTGGTGACGCTGGGCCGCCTCGGTCGTTCCGAATGTGCGGAGGTGGTAGCCGGTATCGCTGCCGCGCACGGCCTGTCGGCGGCGGCCACAGCCGCGATCGTCGCCAAGACCGATGGCATTCCGCTGTTCATCGAAGAGTTGACCCGAAGTGTAATGGAAGCGGCCGGCGAGGACGGTTCGGTGCCGGCGACGCTGAAGGACTCGCTGACGGCGCGTCTCGATCGTCTCGGCGGCGCGCGCGAGGTGGCCCAGATCGCCGCGGTGATCGGCCGGCAATTTGCCTTCTCGCTGCTTGAAGCGGTGGCGGGCAAAAACGCCGGCGACCTCGAGGGCATGCTGGCAAAACTGGTCGCGGCGGGAATCGTGTTTCCGGACGAGCGCGGCCTCGAGCGCAGCTTCACGTTCAAGCACGCGCTGGTGCGCGATGCCGCCTATGAGAGTCTCTTGCTGATGCGCCGGCGCGAGTGGCACTCGCGCGTCGCCGCTGCCCTCGAGAAAAATTTTGGCGAAATCGCCACGCAGGAGCCGGAATTGCTCGCCCATCATTTCGGCGAGGCAGGCTTGTTGACAAGGGCTTGCGACTATCGCCTGCGCGCCGGCAATCAGGCCGTGGGCCGCTCGGCCTATATTGAAGCGATTGCCAATTTCTCGGCCGGTCTCAAATACGCCGAGGCGATGCCGCCGCAGGAGGGGATGCGCTGGCAACTGGAATTTTCGTTAAAACTCGGATCGGCCTTTGTCGTCGCCCAAGGCCTGCAAAGCCTCGAGGCGGAGCAGGCCTATGTCAGGGCCAGCGAGATCGGCGAGAAGCTTGGCGACGGCCCGAAATCCTTCCAGGCCAAATGGGGCCTGTGGATCAACGCCAATCTCAGGCGCAAGACCGCTTTGGCGCGCGAGCGCGCCAGCGAGCTGCTAGCGCTGGCGCAGCACTCCGGCGATCAGGAACTGTTGCTCGAAGCCTATCATTGCCAATTGTCGACCGCGCTGTTTCGCGGCGACGTCCGCGATGTGCTCGAAGGCGGCCGCCACGCCATCGCGCTCTACGACGTGGCGCAGCATCGTCACCTCGCGCACGCCTTTGGCGGTCACGACCCCTGCGTTTGCGCCCACGCCCAGTGCGGCAACGCCTGCCAGTTCTCAGGCGATGAACAAGCTGCGAAACGGCATTTTACGCAGGCGATCGAACTCGCCGAAATGCTCGATCATCCGAACAGCCTTGCCCACGGGCTCCACAATGTTGGCATCGGCCATCAGCTTGGTTGCGACCGCGAGGCGACCTTCAATACCGCGCATCGCGCGGCGGGGCTCGCAGACAAATACGGCCTGTTGCCATGGCGCGCCAGCAGCCTCGTGCTGGTCGGCTGGGCCAGTGCGACCGGATCGGGCACAGCGGACGCGGTGCGGCTGATCGAAACCCAGCTCGCCGGCGCCACGGCGGTCGGTCCGCTGCCGCAATATTATCTGGGCGTCGCCGCCGACGTGCTGCTGGCCGCGGGCCGGCCCGCGGACGCGCTCGCTCTTCTCGACCGCGCGATCTCTCTGATCGACCAGCCCGGCATCGGCAATTATTTGCCGGAGATTTACCGCCTGCGTGCGCTATGTTTGCTGGCGCTCGACCGCGACAACAAGCAGGAGGCGCAGTCGCAGCTTGCGACCGCCGTCGAGATTGCCCGCCGCCAGGGCGCCTCCATGCTGGAGCGCCGCGCGCAAAACTCGCTGTCCGAATTGGCAATGTGATCCATAAAAACAACAGGGAATGCCCATGAAAGCTGCTTTCATCGAACAACATGGCGGGCCGGAAGTCCTGAAATACGGCGAGATGCCGGATCCCGTGGCCGCCTCCGGCCAGGTCGTGGTCGATATCGCGGCGGCCAGCGTCAACGGCGCGGACTGGAAGGTGCGCGAGGGCAAGTCGGGCCAGCTTTCGAAATTTCCCTACATTTTGGGGCGCGATTTCTCCGGCGTCGTTTCCGCTGTCGGACCTGATGTCAGCGACCTCAGGATCGGCGATGAGGTGTTCGCGGTCTGCGACGCCGGCCAGGAGGGCGCCTATGCCGAGAAGATCGCGATCAAGGCGTCGATCGTGGCCAAGAAAACCGAGGGCCTCTCGCATGTCGACGCCGCGGCGTTGGCGCTGGCGGGGTTGACGGCGATCGTCAGCATCGAAGACACGCTGAAACTGAAAAAGGGCGAAACCATCCTGATCCAGGGCGGCGCGGGTGGTGTCGCGAGTTTTGCCATCCAGTTGGCAAAGCACCTGGGCGCCCGGGTAATCACGACGGCAAGCGCTGCCAACCATGTGTATCTGCGCAGCATCGGCGCCGACGAGATCATCGACTATAACGCGGTGGATTTCACCAAGGCCGTGAAGAATTGCGACGCCGTGTTCGATACCGTCGGCGGCCAGGTCGCGCAGCGCTCGTTCGCGGTGCTGAAGCCGGGCGGCCGCGCCGCCTTTATTGCCTCGGGCGCACAGGCGCCGAAGCCTGAGCGCTCCGACGTCATCGCGCTGCGGCCAAGTGTCGGCCGCGATCGGCCGCATCTGGAGCGCATCGTCGAACTGGTGACGACCGGCGCCGTCCGCCCGCCCGAAGTCACGCTCTATCAGCTCAGCGACGCGGTGGCCGCGCACCGGGTCAGCGAATCCCGCCACTTCCGCGGCAAGCTGGTTTTCAAGGTTCCCTAACTGGCGCTTGAACCGTGCCACGGCCGGCGTTTTGCTTCAGCACGCACAGCGCCAGCAAGGCGGCGAGACTGAGCGCCGACGACACGATCAGGATCCGGCTGCCCATGCGCTCGATCAGCAGGCCGAACGCCAATGGCGCCGCGGCCTGCGCCATTCGCGCCGGCGCGCCGATCAGACCGAGGCGATAGCCGTAATTTTCGGGGCCGAAAATCGCCAGCGGCAGCGTGCCGCGCGCGATCGTCAGGATGCCGTTGCCGGTGCCATGGAAGATCGCGAACACGCTGGCGGCGCCGCCACCGGCGACCGCAAGGATGGCGGCGCCGATCGGATGGGTCATGCAGGCCAACCGCGTCGATATCAGCGGGTGATAGCGGCTGAGGAAACTCGCCTCGAAAATCCGGGCCAGCACCTGCGCCGGACCGATCAGCGCGCCGGCGAATACCGCCTGGTTGGCTGTCGCGCCGGCGGCTTCCAGGATGCGCGGCAGATGCGCCGCCATCGCGCCGGTGACGCTCCAGGCCGCGGCAAACGCGAACGCCAGCACGATCATGGTGCGATCGATCGGGATGTGCGGCTTGACCGTCGTTTCGACCGTGGCCTCGGCGCGGGTCACCGCGGGCAGCATCAGCCAGTTGATCGGCAGGCCGATCAGGATTTGCGCGGCCGCCCAGGCAAAACAGGTCTCGCGCCAGCCAATGGTTTGCAGTCCCCAGGCGCTCAGTGGCCATCCGACGGTGGATGCGAACCCTGCGATCAAGGTGATGCCGGTGATCGCGCCGCGCGCCGCATCTCCATAGGCGCGTCCGAGCGCGGCAAAGGCCGCGTCGTAGAGCCCAAGGCCCATGCCGATGCCGAGCAGTAGCCACGCGCCGACCAGCACGGGTATGGAATAGCTCAGTCCGAGCAGCACGAGGCCCGCGGCCAGCACCAGATTGGACAGCGACAGCACCGACCTGCCGCCGACCAGGTCGATCTGCCGGCCGATCCGCGGCCCGAGCACGGCCGAAATCACCAGCGCCGCCGAAAACGCCGCAAACACCCAGTTCGAGGAAATGTCGAGATCGCTCGCGATCGGATCGGCCAGGATCGCCGGCAGATACATGCTGGAGGCCCAGGCCAGCGTCTGCGTTGTTCCGAGTGCGAGGATGATCGGAAGCTGGCGTTTCATGCGCTCGCGAACTTGTGGTCTTCGGGCCTTGACGGCATCGGTGTCCGTTTTGCGTGACTGCCCACGCATTTGCGCCTGTCATGGAACCGTCGTCAAGCTGCCCCTCGCGCAAGGCGCCGCAACGCTTCCGCAGCGCGCGATGGCGCGGCATAATATCGTATGGAGCCGGCGTCCCGACTGAAGCTGATGAACTGGCTGGTGAGCCAGGGCCTGACCGGCGCGGCCGGCAACGACCTGCTGCGCGGCTTCTGCGAACGCTGCCGGGCCGAGGGCCTTGACCTATCGCGTGGGCTTGCCTTCATCGATACGCTGCATCCGATTTTCGAAGGCCGGGGCTTCCGCTGGAACGACGTCGAGATCGACGAGGCCGAAATGTTCGAATACGGCTCGAGCGGCGAGGGCGATGCCGCGCGGACCTGGCGGCGCTCGGCCCACTACCACATGATCGAGCACGATCTGGAGGAGATGCTGATCGATCTCTCCGAATGCGACAGGCTCGATTTCACCCAGGTCCGGGACCTCTGGGCCAACGGCCACAAGCACTTTCTCGCTTTCGTGCATCGGTTCGGCGAGGCCGGCACCATCGGTGAGATGGACGGCGTGTATTCCTATTGGGTCACCCGGAAAGCCCTGGGCTTTAACGCGCAGGAGCTTGCGGCGCTGCGCGACCTCGTGCCGGTGCTGGGACTCGCGATCAAGTCGGCGGCGCAGATGGACATCGCGCGCACGCTCGGCCGGGTCTATCTCGGCCGGGACGCCGCCGAACAGGTGATGCGCGGACGGATCGCGCGCGGCGTCACCGAACGCATCAAGGCGGTGCTGTGGTTTTCGGATTTGCGCGGTTCGACCGGCATCAGCGAAAGCATCGCGCCCGCCGAGATCATACCGTTCCTCAACGACTATGCGCAGGCCGCGATCGACGCCATCCACGACGCCGGCGGTGAAGTTCTAAAGCTGATTGGCGATGGTGTGCTGGCGATGTTCACCCACGACGATACCGGCATCGCCAAGCAGGCCGCGCTGCGGGCCGAGCGGCTGTTCCGGCAGAATCTCGGCGCGCTCAATCGCCGTCGCTCGGCCGATCGCCGCCCGGTCACGTCGGCTTATGTCGGCCTGCATGTCGGCGAGGTGTTTTACGGCAATATCGGCAGCGAAGACCGGCTCGACTTCACGCTGGTGGGGCCGGCCGTCAACGAAGCCAGCCGGATCGCCTCGATGTGCCGGTCGGTTGACCGCGAGCTATTGGTGTCTTCAGATTTTCGCGACGGCCTCGACGCGGCTGGACAGGGCTTTCTCGTCTCCACCGGGCGGTTCGCGTTGCGGGGCATCGGCCGCGCGCAGGATCTCTACACGCTCGATCCCGCCATTGCGGCGGATGAGGCAGAGGCGGAGCGGTATGAGCGGTATTTGAAGGGGAGTAGCCTGGGTTGAGCCAACGGGGTCGTGCGAATGCGCGTCCGATTGACAGGCTCAGCGAAACCCGGGGCAAGCAGTGCCGCGCGGCGAGGCCGCGCGAAGCCGCCCCTGGGTTTCGCTGCGCTCAACCCAGGCTACAATTCTTTTTCAACAAACGGGTTCGCCGATCATGTCCGGCTGCCGCGCCAGCGACACCGCAGGCGATAGCAGGATCACCAGTGCCTGCGCCCCGAAAATCGCGACCGCGAGATAGAGGCAGGCTTCGGCGCCGTAGAACCCGCCGACGATCGCGCCCAGGCCGGCGCCGATCGGGCGCGCGCCATAGCTCATGATGTTGATCGCGGAGACGCGGCCGAGCAGGCTTGGCGGCGTCACCGACTGCCGCAACGTCGTGGTCGAGATCACCCACAGGATCGGGCCCGCGCCGAGCAGGAAGAAGCCGAGCCCTGCGAGCAGCGGACTTGCGATCACTGTCGTCGTGGCGAGCACGGCGGCAGCGGCAAGACCGGTCACCGGGCCGAGCCCGATCACGGTGCCGAAGGCGAGGCGCTTCATCACCCGCGTCGCCAGCAGCGCGCCCATCATCATGCCGACGCCATACATTGCGAGCACGGTGCCGATTCCGGTTGCCGACAGGCCGAGATGGCGTACCGCATAGGGCACGAACACCGCGAGCACCAGGAACGAGGCGATATTGAAGATGAACTGGGTGATGAACACCGGCCGCAGCAGGGTGTGATGCAGCACGAACGCCGCGCCCTCGCGGATTTCCTGCAGCGGGTGGCGGCGCGGCGCAGGTTTTCGCTGTGGCTCGTAGATTCCAGACAGCAGCACGACGGCGGCGATCGACAGCGCCGCGGCGCAGCCGAATGCCGGTGCCGCGCCCACCCATCCGACCAGCACGCCGCCGAGCGCCGGGCCGCTCGCGAAGGCTACGGTGCGCGCCAGTTCGATCCGCGCGTTGGCCGCGGGCAGCGATTGCGGCGACACCAGCGAGGGAACCAGCGCCGGCGCGGCGACGCTATAGACCACCGTGCCGCATACCGCGACAAAGCCGGCCAGCGCCAACAGCGGCAGCGTCAGCCAGTTGAGCCAGATCAGCAGCAGGATGATTGAAAGCGCGATAGCCCGCAGCGCCTCGGCCGACGTCATCAGCACGCGCCGGGACAGCCGATCGGTCATCAGGCCGGCTGGAATCGCAAACAGGATGAACGGCAGCGTCAGCGCGGTCTGCAACAGGCCGGTCTGGCCTTCACCGACGCCGAGCAGCAGCACCGCGACGATGGGCGCCGCGGCAAGCGCAATCTGTTCGGCCGATTGCGCGGCAAGGTTGGACCAGGCGAGGCGGTTGAAGGTCGAGGGAAGAGCGGGTGTGTTGCTTGTCTCGGACATCGCGGGAATCCTTTGGTGATCGATTTGACCATCATGGTTCCCTAGCTGGACAGCAAAACCCACCCGCTTTCCGATAAGCCTCGATTGTGGTCTCTGGCGCACAGCCGACGTAAACTTTCCCTCGTGATTCGCGGGCCGGTTGCGTCAAGGTTTTTTCGGCCGGGTTTTTTGGCCTCCAGAGGAGAATCTGATGGGACGCAAGCTGGCGTTCGTCCTTGCTTCATCGAGGCACGGCACGATGATCGTCAACCGGTTCGATTATCGTATGGTGGACGCCGAGCGCGGTTTCGGTGTCGGCTTTCAGATCCTCGAGACGGCCGAGTTCGATCAGAGCGAAGTCGAGATGGCGATTCAGATACTCAACCTGCGCCGCCGTCACCATGGCGATGGCGTGGTAGCGATCGATTGCGGAGCCAACATCGGCGTCCACACCGTCGAATGGGCGGCCGCGATGACGGGGTGGGGCTCGGTGCTTGCGGTCGAAGCCCAGGAGCGCGTCTTCTACGCCCTGGCGGGCAATATCGCGATCAACAACTGCTTCAACGCCTTTGCCGTGCATGCCGCGGTTTCGTCCGAGGCCGGCACCATGACGATCCCCAATCCCAATTACCTCGTGCCTTCCAGTTTCGGCAGCCTCGAATTGCGCCAGAGCGCCGGCAACGAGTTCATTGGCCAGAACATCGACTATACGGCGAATACCGTCGTGATCCGCAAATTGACGCTCGATGAGATCAACCTGCCACGGGTCGATTTCATCAAGATCGACATCGAAGGGATGGAACTGGAAGCGCTGGAAGGCGCCCAGCAAACCATCGAGCGAAGTCATCCGATCATGTTGCTGGAAAGAATCAAGGCTGACGGTGCGAAACTGACGAGTTGGCTGGAGACGCGCGGCTACAAGGTCGCGCAGGCGGGGATCAATCTGGTGGCTGTGCACAGCGGTGACAAAACGCTGGCCGATATCAAGTTCACCTAGAAGCCCGGCGCGCGAAAAGTCGGTTTCGCGCGTATCCGCTTTCCCATTGATTCCCGGTGTTCAGCCGAGTCGCCAGCCCTCCGGGAGCGTCCGGTAGGCGACATGCAAATTGGCATTGAGTGAATGGTTCTTGTAACCGTGATGGGCCCAGGCGGTCGCCAGCGCCTGTGGGGTGAACATCGATACATGGCCGTTGCGTGGCCCGACATACCACCAGGACATGCCCTGATTGTCGAAATCCGCCGGCTGAACCAGGGTCGTGTAAAAGATGATGCCGGGTTCGGCGACGCAGTCGATCATCCGCGCGAGGCCGGCGACCGGGTCGGGCAGGTGTTCGAGGGTCTCGAAGCAGGTGACGATGTCGAATTTTCCTTCCGGGCGCGTGGCGTGTTCCGGCACCATCGGATCGTAGGTGACCGCGGCCGCAAAACCCTGCGCGCGAAGCGCCGTGCACAGCACGTCGTTGCCGCCGCCGAAATCGAGCACGCGCAGACCGGCTTTTTTCGTCCCGAAAAATTGCCCCATCAGGACGGCATTGCTGGTAGGTCGGCTGGTTTTGTAGTCCGGGTCGAAGGCGATGTAGCCGTCATTGTAGATGTGGGTCTTGAACTGCTCGTGGTCCCAATCGTCGAACGCGTCGGTAAACAGGAAGCCGCAGGCCGCGCAGCGGCGATAATAGATCGGCACGCCTGTCAGTGGCGGCCGGACGCCACCGGGCAACAGGCACGGCCGGTGCAAATCGACGACGCCATACAGTTCCGCCGTGCCATCGCAGATTTTGCACGACAGCGGGCCCGGCGATACCGATCGCAAGCCGAGTTTTTCTGAACCAAGTTGCTCCGGCGACATGGCGACACCTCAAGGGCATGGGCCGCCGCATCCCGGCGCGCACGCATTCTCCGCTGCACGCGGATCGTGGCGGCGATTGATTCCGTCGTTCCGGCGCCGCGGCCCATCAAGGATTCATTAAGGATAATTTTTCGTTAATCGCGTCGCCTTTGCTTCGATAGAGCTGGATTTGAAGCCGCGGGCTGCGCCGTGACAGGGCGGCGCTCCAATCAAGTTCTCCAGATGCTTTTGCAAATGAGTTGCAATAAAGGTAGATATCCGCCATCTTGGTGGGATGGACGCACGGAGCCCTGATTTATCCCCGCAATCCACGCCGCCGGCGGTAGCGGATGACCGTCTCGCAGGCGCTGGCTGGCGCACGGAACGCGGCGAGCCGTCGCTGGCGGGGATGTTCGCCTCGGTGCGCACGGCGAAGCAGGGGCCGTTCTGGCGCAAGCTGTTGGCCTTCCTGGGCCCGGGATATCTGGTCGCGGTCGGCTACATGGATCCCGGCAATTGGGCGACCTCGCTCGCCGGCGGTTCGCGGTTCGGCTACGCACTGCTCAGCGTTGCATTGCTCTCGAACCTGATGGCGATCGTGCTGCAGTCGCTGTGCACCCGGCTCGGCGTCGGCGCGGGCCGAGACCTCGCGCAGGCCTGCCGCGATTCCTATCCGCGCTGGGTCTCGCTGCCGCTGTGGCTGTCGGCGGAAATCGCCATCACCGCGACCGACCTGGCCGAAGTGATCGGCACCGCGATCGGCCTCAATCTGTTGTTTCACATTCCGCTCGAGATCGGCGTCATCATCACCGCCGCCGACGTGTTTTTGATCCTGGCGCTGCAGGCGTTCGGCTTCCGCTGGATCGAGGCCTTTGTCGTGGCCATGCTCGGCGTGATCGCGGCATGTTTTGCCGTTCAGATCGCGCTGGCCGATCCGGACTGGGGCGCGGCGATCAGGGGTTTTGCGCCCGATAGCGACATCCTGCGCAACCGCGAAATGCTGTATCTCGCGCTCGGCATCCTCGGGGCCACCGTGATGCCGCATAATCTCTATCTGCATTCCGGGCTGGTGCAGACCCGCGACTATGGCGACAGCACGCAGGAGAAGCGCGAAGCCATAAAGCTTGCGACCATCGATTCATCGATCGCGCTGTGCCTGGCGCTTATCATCAACGCCTCGATCCTGATCCTGGCGGCGGCGACCTATCACCGTACCGGCCATACCGACGTTGCCGAACTCGACCAGGCCCATGCGTTCCTGGCGCCGCTGCTCGGCTCGACCCTGGCGCCGACGCTGTTTGCGATCGCGCTATTGTGCTGCGGACTGAACTCGACCATCACCGCGACGTTGTCGGGCCAGATCGTGATGGAAGGCTTTTTGAACCTGCGCATCGCGCCCTGGCTGCGGCGCATGGTGACGCGGATGATCGCGATCGTGCCGGCGGTGGTGGTGACGATCTGGGCCGGCGGCAAGGCGACCGGTCAGTTGCTGATCTTCAGCCAGGTGGTGCTGTCGCTGCAATTGCCATTCGCCGTGGTTCCGCTGGTGATGTTCACGGCGAGCCGCAGCAAGATGGGCGCCTTCGTCGCGCCGCGCTGGCTGACCGTGCTGGCGGCGCTGACGGCCGCGGTGATCATCGCGCTGAACGCAAAACTGGTGTGGGATTATGTGGCGGGGTGATTGCCGTCCGCCTCACAACGACGCCTCGTGGTGAGGAGGCGCGTCAGCGCCGTCGCGAACCATGTGCCACGCAAACATCCTTCGAGACGCCGCTTCGCGGCTCCTCAGGATGAGGTTGTTTGTGTAGCTACTCCTGCGGCTCCGAGGCGACGTCGCCTGACGCGTCGACGCGCAGCCAGCCGGAGGGGGCCAGCCGCTGCTGCGGCAGGAAGCGGCCTTTGTAGTCCATCTTCTTGGAGCCTTCGATCCAGTAGCCGAGATAGACGTAGGGCAGGCCCAGCCGCCGCGCGCGGGTGATGTGGTCGAGGATCATGAAGGTGCCGAGCGAACGGCTTTCCTCCGACGGTTCGAAGAACGAATAGACCATCGACAGCCCGTCGCTGAGCACGTCGGTCAGCGCCACCGCGAGCAGGTCCGAGCCGCGGCCGGTGATGCCGCTGTCGGGATTGCGGCGGCGGTATTCGATGATGCGGGTCTCGACGTGGCTGTCCTCCACCATCATGGCGTAGTCGAGCACGGTCATGTCCGCCATGCCGCCATGGCGATGGCGCTGGTCGAGATAGGCGCGGAATACCGAATACTGCTCCGAGGTCGGCACCGCGCTGCGCTGCTCGCCGATCACGTCGGCATTACGCGCCATGATCTTGCGGAAATTGCGCGAGGCGCGGAATTCGCCGGCGACGACCCGGACCGAGACGCAGGCGCGGCACTGGTCGCAGGCCGGACGGTAGGCGATCGACTGGCTGCGCCGGAAGCCGCCATGGGTCAGGAGATCGTTGAGATCGCCGGCCTTTTCGCCGACGAGGTGCGTGAACACCTTGCGCTCGTGCCGGCCCGGCAAATAGGGGCAGGGCGAGGGCGCCGTCAGGTAGAATTGCGGGGTATCACGCGAATGCTGGGTCACGTCAGGTCGTCACGCTCCGAGAACGGCGGCAGACAGCATCGCGCCGCCGGCACCAATGGTCAATCAGCTTGCCCGGCAAGGCTATTATACGCAGGAGAGACTACTCTAGGACGAAAGGCCTGCCGTCCGGTTAAGGAGGTCGGCAGGCCGAACCTTTTCTCGGCCCCCAAGAAGCCGTCAGCGGCTCACAAATTCCGCATCAGGTCCGGAAATTGGGCTGCGGCACCGGCATCCGGACCGAGCTGTTGATGACGACGGTTCCGAGCAGGATGTCGTGCAGCAGGCGGCGGCGGCCGTTGAACAGCCCGACCAGCACCACCAGCGGTGACAGGAACGACACCGACACCCAGAACAGCACCGCGTGCATCGCGCCGAGCACGAAATAGGCCGGCGCGCCGTACCAGGTGCGCATTTCCAGATCCATCACCCGCATACCGATGGTGGCCGAATGCGGCCCGCCCAGCGAGGAACCAAAATAGACCAGCGCCCACACAATCGAGGCCGGCGACACCAGCCAGAACAGCGCCCAGCCCAGCCCCAGCGTGACGATACCGAACACAGCGATGAACAGGCAGACGAGAATGACAGGGATCGCCAGCACCACGAGATCGATCAGGAAGGCAAAAAACCGCCGCGTCAGCACGCCGCGAAACAACTCGGGGTGCAGATACGGATCGAAGGCGTGCGGCTGCGGGCCGCCGCTGTTGCGCCAGGCACTGCCAGCACCCGAAGCGCCGCTGCCCGTATTCCCCGAACCGCTGTAAGACATGGTCAGTCCTTTCGACCGCGCATTCCCATGGCGAGACATGGGAATCGCCCAAGCACTTGCAAGACCCCGCCGCAATTACGAAACTGCAATATTCCGGTGATTCCACGGCTGAAGCATTCAAGCAACGGGCAAAGCCAACGGGGGTCGCCCCGCGACGGGAGGATGGGGCCATGCCAACGCCAGCGAACACCGCCTCTGCAGAGGAATTTTATCAGGCGGTCACTGCGCGATACGCCGGCAAATCCGGCCTCAGCCCATCGAGGGGCTTCGGTTCTAAGGCCCTCAAAGTCAACGGCAAGATATTCGCCTCGCTAACCAGGGGCCGACTACTTCTGAAGCTTCCCGAGAAACGCGTCGATGCACTGGTGGCATCCAACAAGGCGGCGCGGTTTTCGACCGGGGTTGGCCGCGTCAAGAAAGAATGGCTGACCGTTGCGCCAAGCAGCAAAAGGGAATGGCTGGCGCTGGCGAAAGAAGCGCGCGCCTATGTAGGTGGCCAGGCCAAATAATCCGGTGGTCAGCCTTCCATCTTCAGCTTCTCCGCCGCCTGCGCCGCAAAATACGTCAGCACGCCATCGGCGCCGGCGCGCTTGAAGGCGACGAGGCTTTCCATCATCGCGCGCTCGCCGTCGATCCAGCCATTGCCGGCCGCTGCCGCAATCATCGCGTATTCGCCGGAGACCTGGTAGGCGAACGTCGGCACCGCAAACGTGTCTTTGACCCGGCGCACGATGTCGAGATAGGGCATGCCCGGCTTGACCATCACCATGTCGGCGCCCTCGGCGAGATCGAGCTCGACCTCGCGCAGCGCCTCGTCGGAATTGGCGCTGTCCATCTGGTAGGTGCGCTTGTCGCCGGTCAGCGTCTTGGCGGAGCCGACCGCGTCGCGGAACGGGCCGTAGAAGGCGGAGGCGTATTTCGCGGCATAGGCCATGATCTGGACGTCGAGGAAACCCGCGGCATCCAGCGCCCCGCGGATCGCGCCGACGCGGCCGTCCATCATGTCGGAGGGCGCGATCACGTCGCAGCCGGCTTCGGCCTGCACCAGCGCCTGGCGCACCAATACCGCGACCGTCTCGTCGTTGAGGATGCGGCCGTCCTGGAGCAGCCCGTCATGGCCATGGCTGGTGAAGGGATCCAGCGCGACGTCGCAGAGCACGCCGAGGTCGGGAAACTCCTTCTTGATCGCGCGCACCGATTTGCACACCAGGTTTTCGGGGTTGAGCGCCTCCGATCCCTCCTCGTCGCGCAAGGACGGCTCGGTGAACGGGAACAGCGCAATGCAGGGGATGTTCAGCTTTACCGCGCGCTCGGCCTCGCGCACCAGCAAATCGACGCTGAGCCGGTCGACGCCGGGCATCGAGGTGACCTGCGTGCGCTTGTTGTGGCCATCGGCGACGAACAGCGGCCAGATCAGATCGTCGGTCGTGAGCACGTTCTCCCGCACCATGCGGCGCGCCCATTCGGCCTTGCGGTTGCGGCGCGGGCGAATGGCGAGATCGAGCGTCGGCGCGGCCGTCGCAGGTTTTGCCCGCGCGGCTTCGCGCAGTTCGATCGGACGGCCGAATTTGATCGCCATGGGACGGTACTCCGGGGCAGGCGGGCCGTGCTTCGCGGCCAGTTTTGACTGGCTCTAATCTTATCACCCCGCGCCGGCCCCGTCACCGCGACCTTGGTGTGCGCAACAGCAATTGATTTTGCGGTCCCGGCAGGCCAAGACTCGCGGTCAATACCCCGGGAATCGGCCAGTTATCCGCGCCAAAGAGCACCATTTTCCATGTCTGACACCTCCTCGCGCGACCCGTCGCGGGACAAATCCAGGGACGCCATCTCGGTCGCGGCGATGTCGTCGGAGCGGATCGAGACCGACGACAATGCCTGGACCCGGCGTCTGGTACTGTTCCTGCGCGTCATGGCCGTGATCTCGGTGGCCAAGGGGCTGTATCACTGGGCGCAGGTCACCGGCTTCATCGGCGGCGAGGAAGAGGCTTTTGAAAACCAGGCGATGGCCTGGCAAACCGCCACCGTCTATTTCGCCGTGATCGAACTGGTCGCCGCCGTCGGCCTCTGGCTCGCGACGCCATGGGGCGCGGTGGTGTGGCTCACGACCGTGGTGTCGATGGCGGTGATCGAGCTGATGTTCCCCGGCATCTACGGCGGCAGTCTTACCATCGTCGCCTTCGATGCGCTGATGCTCGCCGCCTATCTCGCGCTCGCCTGGATGGCCGCGCGCGAACGGCCGCCGTAGTATTTGCGTCGCGTTGCCCCTGCGCTTCGTGGCCCATGGTTCGAGACGCGCGAAGACGCGCTCCTCACCATGAGGTGGTTATGTTGAAGCGCAATGAGGTGGTTTATGTTGAAGCGCAGCAGTCGTCGCCACACATTGAACCCTCATCCTGACGAGCGGCGTCTTCGCCGTGTCTCGAAGGATGGGCCACAGGGCCAAATCCAACCGGCCGCGATAAAATTTTCCGAAAATTTTCCGCGGTAACTTTTCGGTCACCCTGAGCGGTCCCGCCACACCTGTTACGCAAGGCTTTCGAATTCCGGTGATGCTGTTTCCATATGCGACAGAGTGGCTGGACGAAGCGGGAACATCGCAACTCCACCGTCAATGAAGAGTTGCGAAAAGCCCTTTATCCATGGGCTTAATCCGCGATTCACTGTCTTAAATTCATGATCTCTTTATTGTCTTATTTAAGCTGATCTTCAAACGGGTCCCTTACGTTGGGGTCATCAGGCGGGACAAAAGTTTCGTCGAATAAGTCGATAAAAACGACAACAGGGGAAGTGTCATGAATAAGGCCGTTGCTACGGCGGTGGAAACCGCTGACCGCGCTCCGGGGCAAGCTCCGGTGCAGCCGCTCTATCTGGAAGCACTGACTTTGGTGGAGCGGCTGCATCGCCGCCTGCTCGACGTCATCAAGGACGAATTCGATCGTCGTGGTCGCGCCGACATCAATTCGGTGCAGGCGCTGCTGCTCTACAACATCGGCGACAAGGAGTTGACCGCGGGCGAGCTGCGCACGCGCGGCTATTACCTCGGCTCCAACGTCTCCTACAATCTGAAGAAGCTGGTCGAACTCGGCTTCCTCGATCACCAGCGTTCGCGCGTCGATCGCCGTTCGGTCCGCATCCGCCTGACCCCGCAGGGCCAGGAGATCCGCCGCATCGTCGATGCACTGTATCAGAAGCACGTCAAGACCGTGGAGCAGGTCGGCGGCATCTCGAACGAGGAGTTCGCGACCTTGAACAAGTCGCTGCACCGGCTCGAGCGGTTCTGGACCGACCAGATCCTGTATCGGCTCTGAGAATTTTTCACCTTTAAGACAAGGCCAAGCCGGCATTGCAGAAGACCGGCAGCCTGTTGCCTCACTGACACTTCCCAAAAAGCGCATCGGGAGCGGTTTTCCGCCCCCGGTGCGCTTTTTTGTTCCGGTTACCGCCGGGAATGGAACTTTTCCGCCGGCCTGCGCTTAAGCCCCCGGGACATCGGAGGCTGAGGTCATGCTGGTCGAACGCGGACTGCAGGTGATGAATGTCGAGGCGGTCGGCGATGCCTATGCCATCGCCGCCAACTATCTGCGCAGGACCGGCGCGATATCTGACTCGCTCGCCACCAACGATCGCCTGCTGGAGATGATCGTCACCATGTTTCACCGCGGCGAATACAACAAGATTCGCCTCGCCAACAAGGCGATCGCGAAATTCGAAGCCAGCGAGCTGGTCTGAAAAAGAACCCGCCCGAAAATCCCCGCCGAAATTTTTGGACAGAGAGGTAGTCATGGAAGCCGCCATCGATCGCATCATGCAGACTTACGCATTGCTGGTGAACAGTACCGCTGACGGAGCCGCAGAGGCGCGCGCCAAGGTGACGGATTACGTTTCAAAACTGTTCGAGGCCGGCGAAAAGGACCCGCAGCGGTTGGCCGTCTGCGGCCTCACTTACCTGCGCGAACTCGACGGCAGCGTCGATCCGGTGAAGGCGGGATTTACGGGGCTGTAACCCGCATCGCCAACTCCAGGTACATGCGTCATGGCCGGGCTTGCCGTGCCCGGCGAAGCCTTGGCGTAGCCGGGTCCCGGCCATCTGCGTCTTGGGCCACACCCGACCTCGATCTCGATGCGTATTTGCCCATTCACAAAAATCTGCCAAATGAACGACAGCCCCCAAGGGCCCTGCGGCGCGTGCGCGCCCGGCGGGCCTCCTTCAGGATCATGTCGGTCATGGCGATGATGGCGGATATTTATGCCATCCGGCGCTGGAGCGATGTGTTCGCGGCCGGGCGCTGACGCTGTTGTCGATCCAGCAGGCCGCTCCCCGGATGGCACCGGTGTTTGCGACCCAGCAGCCCGCGTGAGCGAGCGATATGCGGGCAGCCAAACCAGGGGCGACTCGGGCTGGAACCCTACCGCCCACACCATATCTTGCATAAATATCAGCCATCTACCGCAATCGCTTGGCCATTGCGGCCCGATATGGTATCTCGCGAGCCGCCGCTATTGATCGCCACACGTGACCGCCCGCAACGCCCCTAACCGGTTGCGGCGGTGGAGATATTTCGCTCATGAGCTCTGCCAGCATCAAGGCTTCGGCGCCTGACTCGTTCTTCACCGCCGGTCTCACCGAGGCCGATCCGGAGATCGCAGCCGCGATCCGCGGCGAGCTCGGTCGGCAGCGGCACGAGATCGAGCTGATCGCATCGGAAAACATCGTCAGCCGCGCGGTGCTGGAAGCCCAGGGCTCGGTGATGACCAACAAATACGCCGAGGGTTATCCGGGCAATCGCTATTACGGCGGCTGCGAGTGGGTCGACGTCGCCGAGAATCTCGCGATCGAGCGCGCGAAAAAACTGTTCGGCGCGCAGTTCGCCAATGTGCAGCCGAACTCCGGCAGCCAGATGAACCAGGCGGTGTTTCTGGCGCTGCTGCAGCCCGGCGACACCTTCATGGGCCTCGATCTCGCCGCCGGCGGCCATCTCACCCACGGCTCGCCGGTCAACATGTCCGGCAAATGGTTCAAGGCCGCGCATTACACCGTGCGCCGCGAGGACCAGATCGTCGACATGGATGAAGTGGCGAAGCAGGCCGGGCAGGTGAAGCCAAAGCTGATCATCGCCGGCGGCTCGGCCTATTCGCGCGCCTGGGATTTCAAGCGCTTCCGCGAGATCGCCGACAGCGTTGGCGCGTATCTGCTGGTTGACATGGCGCACTTTGCGGGCCTCGTCGCCGGTGGCGTGCATGCCTCGCCGGTGCCGCACGCCCACGTCACCACCACCACGACGCACAAATCGCTGCGCGGGCCGCGCGGCGGCCTGATCCTCTGCAATGACGAGGCGCTGGCCAAGAAGCTGAACTCGGCGATCTTCCCGGGACTGCAGGGCGGGCCGTTGATGCACGTGATCGCGGCGAAAGCGGTGGCGTTTGCCGAAGCGTTGCGGCCCGACTTCAAGATCTATGCGAAGAACGTGGTCGAGAACGCAAAGGCGCTGGCGGAATCGCTGCGCGGCCATGGCCTCGACATCGTTTCCGGCGGCACCGACAACCATCTGATGCTGGTCGACCTGCGGCCGAAGGGTCTGAAGGGCAATGTCTCGGAAAAGGCATTGGTGCGCGCGGCGATCACCTGCAACAAGAACGGCATTCCCTACGATCCGGAAAAGCCGTTCGTCACCTCGGGCCTTCGTTTGGGCACGCCGGCCGCGACCACGCGCGGCTTTGGCGTCGCCGAATTCACGCAGGTCGGCGGGCTGATCGCAGAGGTGCTCAACGGCATCGCGCAGTCGCAGGACGGCAAGGCGCCGCTGGTCGAGGCCGCCATCAGGGAACGCGTGAAGGCGCTCACCGATCGCTTCCCGATCTATCAATAGGTATTGTCAGTAAAGGTCTTTTCCGGATGCGCTGCCCCAGCTGCAACAGCCTCGATACGCAGGTGAAGGATTCGCGCCCCGCGGAGGATTCCGCCGTGATCCGGCGGCGGCGGGTGTGCATCGCTTGCAATTTCCGTTTCACCACCTTCGAGCGGGTGCAGTTGCGGGAACTCACGGTGATCAAGCGCAACGGCCGCCGGGTGCCGTTCGACCGCGACAAGCTGGTGCGCTCGCTGCAGATCTCGCTGCGCAAGCGGCCGGTCGATCCCGAGCGGATCGAGAAGATGGTCTCGGCGATCGTGCGCGAACTGGAAAGCGGCGGGGAAGCCGAGATTTCCTCGGAGGCGATCGGCGAGATCGTGATGGAGCATCTGCGCCAGCTCGACGACGTCGCCTATGTCCGCTTCGCCTCGGTGTATCGCAATTTTCGCGAGGCCAAGGACTTTGAGGCGGTGCTCGGCGAGCTCTCCGGCGACGAGGACGCACGCCCGGCTCTGTTGCGAAAATGATCTTCCGGATTCTGGAAGACCAGTTCGCGGAAAAATCCAGACTGTCGAAAGCGGCCGACCAGCGCTTCATGCAGTTGGCGCTGTCGCTCGGACGGCGCGGGCAGGGGCGGACCTGGCCCAATCCCGCGGTCGGCGCGGTCGTGGTCAAGGACGGCGTCATTGTCGGGCGCGGCTGGACGCAAGCAGGCGGCCGGCCCCATGCCGAGCCGGAGGCGCTCAGGCGCGCCGGCGAGGCCACGCGCGGCGCCACGCTCTATGTGACGCTGGAGCCATGCTCGCATTTCGGCAAGTCGCCGCCTTGCGCCGACGCCATCATCGCCGCCGGCATTGCGCGGGTGGTTTCGGCGATCGAGGACCCCAATCCGGAAGTCGCAGGTCAGGGCCACGCAAGGCTGCGCGCCGCGGGCATCACGGTCGATATCGGGCTGTGTGCCCAAGAGGCGGCGCGCGACCACGCCGGACATTTCAGGCGGGTGCGCGACAAGCGTCCGCATGTGATCCTGAAACTTGCGGTTTCCGCCGACGACAAGATCGGTGCAGCCGGCAACCGGCCGGTCGAGATCACCGCCGCCGCCGCGAAAGCCCGCGTGCATTTGTTGCGCGCGCAATGCGACGCCATCGTGGTCGGGATCGGCACGGTGCGATCGGACGATCCGCTGCTGACCTGCCGGCTGCCGGGCATGGAAGCGCGTTCGCCGGTTCGGGTGGTGTTGGATCGCGCGCTCAGGCTTCCCGGCGACAGCCGGCTGGTGCATTCGGCGCGCGAGAGGCCGCTCTGGGTGATGACTTCCGAACTGGCCGAAGCGTCCGCCGCCGCAAAACTCGGCGCCGCCGGCGCGCAGGTGAAGCGGATCGCGCCCGCGGCCGCATCCGGGCTTGATCTTGTGGCCGTGCTGCACGCGCTGGCCGAGAAAGGCATCACGCGGCTGATGGTGGAGGGGGGCTCGAAAGTGGCGTCATCCTTTGTGGCGGCCGATCTCGCCGACGAGATCTGGCTGCTGCGCGGCCCCGAGCCGATCGGCGCGGACGGTATCGCTGCGCTGGACGCATTGCCGATCACGTCCATCACGCAGTCGCCGCGGTTTTCGGTTCGTGCTAGCGAAAGTCTCGGCCCCGACACACTGACTATCTACGAGCGCAATTGATGTTTACAGGCATTGTCACCGACATCGGCGAAATCACCGCCCTGACGCCGACGGCGCAGGGCCAGTTGCACCGGCTGCGCATCGCCTGCCGCTACGACCGCGCCACGATTGCCGACGGCGCCTCGATCGCCTGCAACGGCGTCTGTCTGACCGTGGTGGCCTCGGGCACCGGCGACGGTAAAACCTGGTTTGATGTCGACGCCGCCGCCGAGACCCTCGGCATGACCACCGCCAAAGGCTGGCAAGTCGGCACAAAGCTCAACCTGGAGCGGGCGCTGAAGATCGGCGACGAACTCGGCGGTCACATCGTCGCCGGCCATGCCGATGGGATCGCCGGAATCGTGCAGCGCGACGACCTGCCCGACATGGCGCGGTTCGAGCTGAAAACCACAAGGGAACTGGCGCGTTTCGTCGCCGCAAAAGGCTCGGTGACGCTGGATGGGGTGTCATTGACGGTGAATACCGTGCACGACGTGCTGTTTTCGGTGCTGATCATTCCGCACACGCTCAACGTCACCACGCTCGGGAGCTGGCGCGCCGGCGGCGAGGTCAATCTCGAGGTCGATCTGATGGCGCGCTACGCGGCGCGGCTGTCGGAAATGAAGTGAGAGGCGGGGTTGGCATGTGCCGCCACTGCGCCTAAAACCCGGCACGGCCTCATGGTGAGGAGGCGCAAAGCGCCGTCTCGAACCATGATGATGTAGCCATCCTTCGAGACACGGCCAAGTGGCCGCTCCCGGGATGAGGATTTTGACCAAGGCAGAAGTAAAGATGGCAGACGCGCGGCGCGCAGCTCTAAAGGACCAGACCGACATCAAGGGCGCCCGCGCGCTGATTGTCGAGGCGCGCTTTTATGACGACATCCAGGATGCGTTGCTGGAGGGCGCGCTCGCCGAGCTGAAAACGGCCGGCGTGACCTACGACGTCATCACCGTGCCCGGCGCGCTGGAAATTCCGGCGGCGGTGGCGATCGCGCTCGATGCCGCGGAAAACCATGGCAAGCCGTATGACGCCGTGATCGCGCTCGGCTGCGTGGTGCGGGGCGACACCATACATTTCGAGATCGTGTCGATGGAATCCTCGCGCGCGCTGATGGATCTTGCGGTAAGCCGGAAGGTGCCGCTCGGCAACGGCATCATCACCGTCAACACCGACGCGCAGGCCTGGGCGCGAGCGCGCGCCAGCGAGCTCAACAAGGGCGGTGATGCCGCGCGCGCCGCATTGGCGATGCTGCGCATCAAACGCCGGCTGGCGCGGGCCTGACCATGGCAGACAGCAAGAACAGCAAGCCCGCGAAGGGGCCGGACAAAAAGGCCAACCGGCGCGGCGCGGCTCGGCTCGCCGCGGTGCAGGCGCTCTATCAGATGGACATCGCCGGCGCCGGCATCAATGACATTTTTGCGGAGTTCGAGAGCCATTGGCTCGGCAACGAGGTCGAGGGCGACAAATACCTGCCGGCGGAAGCCGCGTTCTTTCGCGACGTGGTTTCGGGCGTGGTGCGCGACCAGGCAAAACTCGATCCGCTGATCGATGAGGCGCTGTCCAAGGGGTGGCCGCTGAAACGGATCGACGCCATTTTGCGCGCGGTGCTGCGCGCCGGTTCCTACGAACTGGAGCATCGCAAGGACGTGCCGGGGCGGGTGGTGGTGTCGGAATATGTCGACGTCGCGCATGCCTTTGTCGAAGCCGAGGAAACCGGCATGGTGAACGCCGTGCTCGACCAGATCGCGCGGCAGTTTCGCGCCGACGAGTTCGTCCGTGGCTAGCGACAAGCCCGCGTCCGCCGAGCGCTCTGCGTCCGGCGAGGACTCGCTGATCGCGCGCTATTTCAAGCCGCTGGCGACCGATCCCGGCGCGTTCGAACTCGGCGACGACGCCGCGGTCCTCAAGTCGCATGGCGACGAAATCGTGGTGACGACGGATGCGATCGTCGAGGGCGTGCATTTCCTGCCCAACGATCCGCCCGACACCATCGCGCGCAAGGCGTTGCGGGTGAACCTGTCCGATGTTGCCGCCAAAGGCGCCGCGCCCGCCGGTTTTGTCCTGACGCTGGCGCTGCGCAAGGCCGACGAAGCCTGGCTAAAATCGTTCGCGCAGGCGCTGGGCTGGGATGCGATCCAGTACGGCTGTCCGCTTTTGGGCGGCGATACGGTTTCCACGCCGGGTCCGCTGATGATCTCGATCACGGCATTCGGGCGGGTCGCGGCGGGGAAGATGGTTCATCGCACCGGGGCAAAACCGGGCGACCTTGTAGTGGTGACCGGCACCATCGGTGATGCCGCGCTGGGCCTGAATGTGCTTCGACGTGGCCCGGCGGCCGCGGCTTTGGCGGATGACGCCGCGGCGCGCGAATTGCTGGTCGGGCGTTATCGGATGCCGCAGCCGCGCACGGCGCTGGCCAAAGCGGTGCGCGACCACGCCCATGCGGCGATGGACGTGTCGGACGGGCTGGCCGGCGATTTGGCAAAACTTTGTGCGGCATCGGGGGTCTCCGCCGTCATCGAAGCGGCGAGCATTCCGTTGTCGGGGCCGGCGTCGAATTTGTTCGGGCGCGGCATTGTCGGCATCGAGGCTATTGTTTCCGGCGGCGACGATTACGAGATCCTGTGCGCGATCCCGCCAACCGGCCTCGACGCGTTCAAGCACGCGGCGCAGACCGCCGAAGTCCCCGCCGCCGTGATCGGCAAAATCGTCGCGGGCGCGTCATCGCCGCGTTTCCTGGACGGTCAGGGCAGGGAGATCGCGTTGCCCCGGTTGTCTTACAGTCACTTTTGAGCACGCCGGTCGGATGGGACTGGATTCGGGGGATTCGCGGGTTCCGGACGACCGCGCGGCCATTCGCGCGCCGTCTGCCCCGGAATTACCAAATCAGGCGCAAAAACCGGTGCTTGAGGTTCTAAAAACGCCCTTCAAGGGCCTCCACAGCGTTGCGCCGGGGATGCGATTTTGGCATGGTCCCGCCGATTTGAGGCCGCCCTTTTGGGCAGGGCAGGCCTCCTTTTTATGCGCCCGCCGCGTCCGCGGTCATGGCGTGGGGCCAAATCAGGATCTGAGGCAAATTCAATGACAGCATTATGGGTGATTGTGCTCTGTGGAGCGCTTTCCATCGTTTACGCCATCTGGGCGACGTCGTCGGTTTTGAAGGCCGATGCCGGCAATCCGCGGATGCAGGAAATCGCAGCCGCCGTGCGCGAAGGCGCGCAGGCCTATCTCAAGCGCCAGTACACCACGATCGCCATGGTCGGCGTCGTGATCTTCGCGCTGCTGTTCTGGTTCCTGGGCGGGCTCGTCGCGGTCGGCTTCCTGGTTGGTGCGGTGCTGTCGGGCGCTGCCGGCTTTATCGGCATGAACGTGTCGGTTCGCGCCAACGTCCGCACCGCGCAGGCGGCGACCACCTCGCTCGCCGGCGGGCTTGAACTCGCCTTCAAGGCCGGCGCCATCACCGGCATGCTGGTCGCGGGCCTGGCGCTGCTCGGCGTCACCATCTACTTCGCCTACCTGACGCATGTGCTGAATCTCGCGCCCAACAGCCGCACCGTGGTCGACGCCATGGTCGCGCTCGGCTTCGGCGCCTCGCTGATCTCGATCTTCGCCCGTCTCGGCGGCGGCATCTTCACCAAGGGCGCCGACGTCGGCGGCGATCTCGTCGGCAAGGTCGAAGCCGGCATTCCCGAGGACGATCCGCGCAACCCCGCCACCATTGCCGACAATGTCGGCGACAACGTCGGCGACTGCGCCGGCATGGCGGCCGACCTGTTCGAGACCTATGCGGTGACCGCGGTTGCAACCATGGTGCTGGCGGCGATCTTCTTTGCCAAGTCGCCGCTGCTCGCCAACATGATGACGCTGCCGCTCGCGATCGGCGGCGTCTGCATCATCACCTCGATCATCGGCACCTTCTTCGTCAAGCTCGGCGCCAGCCAGTCGATCATGGGCGCGCTCTACAAGGGCCTGATCGCCACCGGCGTCCTGTCGCTGTTCGGCGTCGCCGGCGTGATCCATTGGCTGATCGGCTTCGACAAGCTCGCCGGCGTCGACTACACGGGCATGGCGCTGTTCGAATGCGGCATCGCCGGCCTCGCCGTTACCGGCTTGATCATCTGGATCACCGAATACTACACCGGCACCGACTATCGCCCGGTGAAGTCGATCGCGGCGTCCTCGGTCACCGGTCACGGGACCAACGTGATCCAGGGTCTCGCCATCTCGATGGAATCGACCGCGCTGCCCGCGCTGGTCATCATCGCCGGCATTCTCGTCACCTATAGCCTTGCCGGCCTTTTCGGGATTGCGATCGCGACCACGACGATGCTGGCGCTGGCCGGCATGATCGTGGCGCTCGATGCGTTCGGCCCGGTCACCGACAATGCCGGCGGCATTGCCGAAATGGCCGGACTCCCGAAGGAAGTCCGCAAGTCGACCGACGCGCTCGACGCGGTCGGCAACACCACCAAGGCGGTCACCAAGGGATACGCGATCGGCTCCGCCGGTCTCGGCGCGCTGGTGCTGTTCGCGGCCTATAATCAGGACCTCAAGTTCTTCATCTCGGATGCCGCCAACCATCCTTACTTCCAGGGCGTCAATCCGGACTTCTCGCTCAACAACCCCTATGTGGTGGTGGGCCTGTTGTTCGGCGGTCTGCTGCCGTATCTGTTCGGCGCGATGGGCATGACGGCGGTCGGCCGTGCGGCGAGCGCAATCGTCGAGGAAGTGCGGCGTCAGTTCCGCGAGAAGCCGGGCATCATGCAGGGCACCGACAAGCCGGACTACGGCAAGGCGGTCGACCTTTTGACCAAGGCGGCGATCAAGGAAATGATC
>Ga0068856_100000323_pt1 | contig 52568 bp, 38 predicted proteins | sample KBSCornC62_FD_66595 | JGI IMG/M metagenome (GOLD analysis project Ga0068856, IMG submission 66595) | Corn rhizosphere microbial communities from Kellogg Biological Station, Michigan, USA - KBS Corn C6-2 | ecosystem: Host-associated > Plants > Roots > Rhizosphere > Soil ...
AGTAAAGCCGAAGCGCCGAAGGTAGTGAGCAGCAGCATGTTGAAGCGTTCGCGCGAAGTCGTAAGCACGACGATCTCATCCATACTGCGAATGTGCGCCACGGGCAGCCCGCCCGTGGCTTCACGGATCGCACTAGTAACGGCGGTCGTGAGTAAGTGCGGCTCCATCCGCGTGCGCACAATCCACCACAATGGCGCGATGCGCGAGTTGAGCTCAGTAACTTTGTCGGGCATCTGTGCCACCGGGATGTACATCGTCGGGCCCGGGTCCTGATTGAGTCCGCCATCGCGCGTATCTCCGACAACGCCGATCACCTGGCGCGGTGGTTCGACGAAGACCGGCCCCATGCCCGCTCCGATTTCGAGCCGATCGTTGAGAGGATCGCCTTTGGGCCAGAATTCTCGCACCATCGCCTCGTTGATGATAACCACACCCGGCGCCGATCCGTTGTCTTGTTCTGTGAAACTTCGCCCGCGCGCGACGGGCACCTTGAACACATCAAAGTAGCTCCACGAGACCGGAAAGTAACCCGCTCCACCTGTGTTGGGATTGTTACCGTTCGACCGCCCCACAATGTTGAAAGGCAATCCAAAGCTACCTTGCAGCGGCAGACAGCATGCGGCGGCAGTCGCCGTAACGCCGGGAACCGCATTGATGCGCTCCACGCCATCATGGATCACTTGCGCCACGCCGCCGGTCTTCAGAAACCGATCGCCGCTGATCGACATGGCCATTGTGAGCACGTTGTGCGTGTCAAAGCCAGGATCAACCGACTGCAGCTTCATAAACGTGCGAATGAGCAGGGTCGCTCCGATGACAAGTACGAGCGCAAGAGCCATCTCACTGATCACCAGAACGGAACGCACCTTGCCGCTCCGAAAGCCCACTCCTACACGGTTGCTGCTCTCGTTCAAAACTGCCGCAAGATTCTTATGTGAAGCGGTGATGGCCGGTACCAGACCAAACAAAATTCCGGTCAGCAGCGAGACCCCAAGGGTGAAAAGGAGCACATTCAAATCGAGCTTGACGGCGGATCCACCTTCGCCGATACGCGGGATGCTACCGGGATTGATTGCCAGCAATAACCGAACCCCCGCGAAGCCAAGAACGAGTCCGAGGGTTCCGCCAGTGAGCGACACCAGCAGACTCTCGGTGAGCAGCTGGCGAATGATGTGCCAGCGCCCTGCGCCGAGCGCAGAGCGCGTTGCCAACTCCCGCTTGCGCGCGGTGGCACGAATCAGCAGCAGATTCGCAACATTGGCGCAGGCAATCAACAGCACAAGTCCGACGCTGCCGAGAAGGACGTAGAGTGACGAGCGCGTATCGCGGACCGTCAGTTCCTGTAACAGAATAACGGCGAAGCCATTGTTCGGCCCTAACGTGCCGGGATACATCGTCCGGTATTGGTCGGCGGCGAGTTTCAACTGCGCATTGGCCATCGGCACAGTCATGCCCGGCTTCAGGCGCGCAATCACGCCGAAGTAGTGCGCTTGGTCCTGCGAAGCCATTTCAAACTGAAACGGAAGCCAAAGATCGGCCGGATCATCCGTGACAAATTCGCGCCCGATCACCCCCACAACCTGATAAGGCTGCTGATTGAGCTGAATAGTGTTGCCGACGATGCCCAGATCTCCGCCAAATCGCCGCTTCCACAAACCGTAACTGAGCACAACCACATTTCCGCCGTGTGGGCTGTCTTCGGCAGCGGTAAAAGTCCGCCCGGCAATCACCGGCGCGCCCAGAACCGAAAAATAGTCGACGCTTACATGCACACCTTGGACCTGTTCCGGTTGATCGCTGCCGGTCAGGTTCAATCCCGCGCCTCCGCTGTCGTACGCTGCAGTCTGCTGAAAGATGCCGGTCTGCTGCCGCCAGATATTGAACTTGGGCACGTTCGCGCCGGGGAACGAGCCCTGATCGCCGGTGTTCATCAGATGCACGAGCGATTGTGGATTAGGATACGTGAGCGGCTTGAGTAGAACCGTATTAATGACAGAGAAGACGGCAGTATTCGCGCCGATCCCGACCGCAATCACAAGAATCGCGAGCACTGTAAATCCCGGAGTCTTCAGCAGCGATCGCACCGCAAAGCGAAGGTCGCGCCAGGTAGATTCAAGTGGCACTAGCGACGAACCAGTCGCCACGTCTTGTTCCTTATCGGGCCTGTGCTGCGTCATGCTGCCCCCTTGGGATTCAGAGTAGTCTTCCCCTTAGAATGGACGCAACCGCGTCCGGAAAGTTAGCCCGACAGCAGGGCCACAAGTAGCTGCAGCTGTATCTGACACTGATGGTTGCAACGATCCCTGCGTCCTCAATCGCTCATGGTGGACCTTTTGAAGCCAACCGCATGAATACCGGCGATCTCCACAGTAAGAACTTTGGCCTGGATTAGGAGATCATCGAAGTGGTTCAAACTTCGCTCGTCAGGCACGCCAGTTTCAGCGATACATCCTGTTTGACCACGATCAAACCACGATAAATCAAAAAGAAGAGCGCGGTGCGCCACTTCGATCCGTCGCGAGCTGACCCGCCGAATCGGAATCCGTTTGTGAGGACAAGCGAACTAGGACATCGCTACCAACTTGCCGGAAACGCTCCGCCATGTATCGGTCATAGTCGAAACTAAAATTTGGTCATTCGAGAATCCAAGCGGGGCTTGAACTCGACGAGGCGACCTGGGCGTGGACGTTCCTCATTCCGCCGGAAGACGCTAAATCATTCGATATAACGCGCATGAGTGGAGCATTTTCGCCTGTCTCAATGTGCTGGTCAAGGAGAAGGGGGCGCCTGCTTCTGTTGATTTGCCTGAACGCCACAAACGTTGTGCAGGCGCGGGATGTCCTGCGTCTGCGCCGTGCGGTCATAACAGCTGAGGTTGAATGGCAGCGGTTCGCGAGAATGGCGAAGTGAGCATGGAGGGGATAGGCACCCCTTCGGATCTTTGCCCGATTGAACTCTGGCCCAGGAAGTGGCGGAACTGTCAGATCCAACAGACTCCGGGAACTGCCTTGCGCGAATAGCTTTGATTTGATGCAATCAGACCCCGATGGCCCTTGAATCACGGGTGTTCCTTAGGATCAGTCTGTAGCGGAAACCCGGTTTTCCGATTTGTGTGAACATTTAGGAGGGAAAATGGCGACTTTGAATGCAAAGAAAAACAACGAACCGGCCACGAACGCGAATGCCGCAAGAGTCGACATGAAGCTTGAGGTGGTCATAATCCCGGTTTCGGACGTTGACCATGCGAAAGATTTCTATGCCAGGCTCGGATGGCGGTTCGACGGCGACTTCACCGCCGGCAATGACTGGCGAGGAGTCCAGTTCACGCCGCCCGGCTCCGGCTGCTCGGTAATCTTCGGCAAGAATGTCACCACGGCAAGCCCTGGCTCTGCCCAGGGCCTGTACCTAGCCGTCTCCGACATCGAGACCGCCAGGCAAGAGCTGCTCCGTCGGGGCATCGAAGTCAGCGAAGTGTTCCACGGCAGCAACGTGCACACTGGCCCTGACGAGCCCTATTTGTTTGGGCGTCTCCGAGCCGGCGGGCGAGACCCCGCCCATACCAGTTACTATTCGTTCGCCTCCTTCCATGATCCGGACGGCAACGGCTGGCTGCTGCAGGAAATCACAGCCCGGCTGCCGGGACGAGAAGTCAGTAACTCTGATGTTCCAGCGATGACTGAGCTCTTGCGCGAGACAGAGGAACGGCATGGCAAGTACGAGCCGACGGCTCCCAAACACCACTGGTCGAGATGGTACGCCGCCTATATCGTCGCGCGTCAGAACGGTAAGACTCCAGAAGAGGCTGCCAAAGAGGGCAAGCTCCAAATCGAGGGCGCAGTAGCTGCATGAAGAACTTCGACGCCATCATCATCGGGACGGGCCAGGCGGGCCCGCCCCTGGCTGCGCGATTTTCGGACGCGGGCAGAACAGTCGCCATCATTGAGCGTCACAAGTTTGGTGGCACCTGTGTGAACACGGGATGCATTCCGACTAAGACGATGGTTGCAAGCGCTTACGCGGCCCATGTTGCCCGCCGTGGTGCGGAATACGGTTTCTGTGTCAACGACACTGTGCGCGTTGACATGAAACGCGTGAAAGCGCGCAAGGATGCAGTCTCTGGCCGATCGAACAAAGGCATAGAGGAGTGGTTGCTGGGCCTGAAAAACTGTACGGTCCTTCGGGGCCATGCCCGCTTTCAGTCGCCCAACACTGTGGTCGTCAACGATGAGGCCCTTCAGGCTGAGAAAATCTTCATCAACGTCGGTGGGCGCGCTGCTGTCCCCGAGATGCCGGGCATTCACGATGTCCCGTTTCTCAACAATTCCTCGATGATGGAGGTTGATTTTTTGCCTAAGCACCTCGTCATCGTCGGCGGGAGTTATATCGGCTTGGAATTTGGTCAGATGTATCGCCGCTTCGGCAGCGAAATCACGATTGTTGAGATGGGCACGCGTCTGATTGGACGTGAAGACGAAGATGTTTCCCACGCCGTGCGCGAAATCCTAGAGGCCGAGGGGATACAAATTCGGCTGAATGCGAAATGTATTTCTTTGGCCAAGAGCGATGACGGTGTGGCTGTGCACGTGGATTGCGAGGAAGGCCCCCCGGATGCACTCGGTACTCATGTTCTTCTAGCAGTAGGGCGTATCCCTAACACGAACGATCTGGATCTCGACAAAGCCGGCGTGGCGACTGACCATCGAGGTTACATCATGGTTGATGATCAACTGCAAACTAACGTGCCCGGCATCTGGGCTTTGGGCGACTGCAACGGGCGCGGCGCATTTACCCACACTTCCTACAACGATTACGAGATTGTCGCCGACAATCTCTTCAATGCCAACCATCGCCGCCTATCAGACCGGATCCAGGCTTACGCTTTGTACATCGATCCTCCGCTAGGCCGCTGCGGCATGACGGAGGCCGAAATACGAAAGTCCGGACGTCACGCCCTCATTGCGAAACACCCGATGAGCCGGGTAAGCCGAGCCTATGAGAAAGGCGAGACACAAGGTTTCATGAAAATCTGCGTGGATGCGGAAACAAAACAAATTCTGGGTGCTGCGATTCTTGGGGTTGGCGGCGATGAAGTCATTCACGTTTTGCTGGACGTGATGTATGCGAAAGCACCGTACACCGTAATCCAGCGTGCAATGCATATTCATCCGACGGTCGCGGAATATCTCCCCACTGTCTTGTCAAAGCTGGAAACTTTCGCGTAGGCGTGTCAGGACGGTGCTGTCGAACAATCCTGTTCACGACTCGCTCGACATACCTAATCAAATCGGGAGCTTGCCCAGTCGGTCGGAGAAGTGCTGATAGTTCCCAATATTTACGCAAACGTCGTAATTGTTGATGGGGTGCACGAACCAGTCCCAGCGCGTGTAGCCATCGCCAAGGTCGGTTTTGCCCATGAATTTTCCATTGGAGACGTCGACGAGGTCGTTGGGAATGGCCACGCTGATCTCCATGTTTTCCACCTCATCGCGCCACTGGTCCTTATTAGGCCACCAGATGCTGGCCCCGATTCCTTCGCACGCGGTGTAAATCCATGGATGGCCAGATGGATCACTTCCAAAGGTGAAGCCGCCGAACCTGCCTTGGTGGACCGGCGTTCCGGAGTAGTAGAAAGCAATCGTGTATACGCGACCAGCACGTAGCCTCTCGGGGAAATTGACAAACACGGCTCCGGAGTCGCGCTCGTACTGGAGCAGCTTCGTGCCGAAGAGGATTTTGTCGATATTCAGCGCGACCGCCAGGTCGAGCTGGATCCGGGCGTCGTCTTTCAGCATTTTGAAGCGGATTGTATTCTTGCCGATAATGAACTTCTTCTCCGGGTCGATTCGGATATCGAGATGGTAGGAGAGCAGATCATTGTTGGCACGGTACGGCCCATAGGCGCCCCGGAGAATGTCGGCCTTGGTTGGCTCCCTGTGGCTAGGCAATGGTGAGGGCGTGGATGATTGCTGAGAAGTCTGGCTGGGGCATAGACCGGCAACACCGATAATAAAGACAATAAAAACGACGGGTAGTGACGCAGGCTTGGAAACAACGCTGTAGATTTTCATATCGCGAGGTACACGGAACAACGATGATCAAACGATGACGATCGCAGCTAGCGTGTCGTTTTGCAATTGGGCAAACGGAAAGCGCCGATTCGGCTTCGGTAGGCCGTGTCACCTGAGTTCAGATAATCGCCGACATACCAGAATGTGCAATCATCGCTAGGATCCAAGGCAGTCGTCGCATAGTCTTCCCAGCGTAGCGTATTGGTCTGGGATGCCTCCCCCATAGCCAGTACGGATTCGTGCAACGTTAGGCTTCCCTTGGGATCATCGGCGCGACGTGCTGCGAATCGCTGCCCAGGAAAGTCTGGTAGCCCACCGAACGAATATCCGACGCCGATGTCCCCGTTTTTGTCCATCGCAATGCTCGGCATCCAACGGTAATGGCCGCCAGGTGCATAAGTACCTTGCTGATACAACTCCGGATCGCCTTTCTTGTCGACGCGGAACTCGTACCAACGCACTCCACCGCCGCTCTGGGTCGCCACCGAGTGCGCGGCAACGATGGACTCGTGTCTGCCAACCTTGCGATAGACGAGTCGCTGCATGATTTTGTCGCCCTGCGCATCGAGCCGGCGTTCGGTCTTCGGCTGTGGCACACAACTCGAAAGTTGCCCATTGCAGAGATAGTGATAGGGAGCGACGCCAATCTTTATTGGGCCATTTGCTTTCGTGTTGGCGGGATTTTGCCAATCAACGTGAACCTTCCAGTAATAGATACCATCGTCCTCGAAAATGTTCTTGAGTTGCGTGCCGCCAGCTGCCATGGTGATGTTCGGTGTTCCGAGGGGTGGCGCTTTTGGGCCGTCGATATCGGAACTATTTAGGAAATTAACACCGTCGATGATGATGCATTGCTCCCTGGCAGGCTGTCCTAGAAGCATCTTCGCGCGCTCTGCAATGCATACGTGCTTTTGAATGACCTCGTCGCCGCTGCTGGTTGGTACGTAGTAGCCATCCACCCAAACAGCAGGTCGAGGATAATCCGGGAACAAGGTGCGCTCAAACGCATAGCGATAATACGTTCCTAGAGGATCCGGACCAGTGCTGACCGCATAGCACATTGCCCAAACTCCATCTTTGGCGAGGGGTGGCTTCGGTTCGCGTGAAGAAGACTGTGGCGGACTTGCAGGAGGTGCGGCAGCGGGACCGGGTGAAGATGTCCCTCCAGATTTCGCGAGCTGGCCGGATGGAACCGGCTCACTACTGACCAAGGCGTCTTTTTCCGGAAGCCCGCTCGGATCGATGCGAGAAAAAATCGGCATCACAATCAACCATCTCCCGGCAAGTTGATCGTAGCGGACCACCGCATCTCCATTGTTGCGCGCGTCACATACACCGCCGAAACCTGCCCACACGGACTTAGTAGGCACGGCCCCGTATAGAACAGTTCCCGTGGCGGGATACTTCTTGCCTTTCTTCGAATAGATTGCGATTCGCGAGTTCACAATCTGCACGATGTGATCTGGGCCAACAGCAAGGCTGTTGTCGGAAGGATTACGAAAATCGGTCGTGCCATTGGGGCCCGCGAATCCAGCGCCGAGTCCGTCAAAGCTCTCCATCATCGGCACCGCAGGTCGTGGCCCCGGCGAAGTCTGCTCCATGGCGACCGCCGCTGCGGGCAGGGTTGGGGATGAAACAGGTGGGGGAATGGGCTCCGCTGCGCCGCCTTGATCAGGCTCCGGTTCATCTTCATCTGTGAGTGACCCGGGCGACGTTCCGCAAGCCAATCCCGTGCAGTCGGCCTGCGCGGGCTCATCGACAGATTCGATCTCCATGGAAAGTGGAGCCGAGAGGTCGTATTTAATTGCATTATGCACAAGCACTCTGTTTGGGGGCGGACTCACCTGTTGGCCAGCCTGCAATTGCAGAGTTGGGCCCGACAAAAACAGCACCGCAACACCAGATCCAAGCCCGGAAAGGGGCCGCCACATTCGGCGTATGGACATGTCATCTTTGCTAGGCATTGGGGCCATTGGAGGCGTGAGGGCATATTATATGCAACTTGATTCTCGGATTAGCACACTCCTCGTGCATATTGCTGTTCGTTAAGCAGCGCAAGCCTGCTGCCGCGCACTGACGCCAACTTCCGGCCAACTCCTCCGGGCACGATAGAGTCGCGATGAACGCGAGGCCGCGGACCTGCTCCGCGTTGTGCGCAACGCTCCCTCTCCTCAGCTTGAGACTGCAGGGTGCTCCAGGCGGGCACGGCGGCAGGCTTCTCCGGTCACTCCGTGGCTTCAGGCAGGCGTTTCTTGATAACCTCGAAATGGTGGGGTGCGTAGCCGTTGCCTGCGATTATTAACGTCCAAAATATCTCGAAAGCATTTGGTTCGAAGCCACTTTTCGAGGATGTCTCTTTTACTGTTTCGGCGGCTGACCGAATTGGGCTGATCGGCCCTAACGGTTCCGGAAAATCCACACTGCTGCGAATCCTAGCCGGCACGGAACAGCCAGACAGCGGCACCGTAGCAGTACGAAAGCGCCTCCAACTCAGCTACGTCGAACAGGATTCGAGGTTTGTCGCTGGAGACAGCATCCGGACTGTCGTCGAGAGCGCGATCGAACGCTCGCTGACGCCCGCCGCCGAAAGCGGCCCCCACTTTGCAGAGACCCTGGGCCGAGCGGGTTTTGAGGATCTCGAACTGGAGGCTGCCACATTATCAGGAGGCTGGCAAAAGAGACTGGCGATCGTCGAGGCGGTAGTTCAGACCCCTGATGTCTTATTGCTCGACGAGCCCACAAATCATCTTGACCTCGCCGGAATCAAGTGGCTTGAAGATCTGCTGCGCCAGGCGACTTTTGCCTGCGTGGTGGTAAGCCATGACCGATACTTTCTCGAAAATGTTGCAACCGGCATGGCAGAGCTTAGCCGGGTGTATCCCGAGGGTCTACTGCGTGTGCACGGAAGCTACCGCGACTTCTTGCAGAAAAAGGAAGAATTCCTTCATGCTCAATCGAAGCGCCAGGAGGCTTTGGAAAACTTGGTTCACTCCGAAATTGAGTGGCTTCGGCGTGGAGCAAAAGCCCGTACACGAAAATCTAAAGCCCGCATCGATAAAGCTGGCGAGCTGATGGGCGAACTGGCTGGCCTGAATGCCAGAACCCGCAGCGCCACCGCGCAAATTGATTTTTCAGCAACCGATCGAAAGACCAAGCGGTTGATCGAGCTACAGGATGTCGCTTGCGAAGCTGGGAATCGGACATTGTTCGAAAGGCTAAACTTCATCATCTCCGCCGGGATGAGGGTCGGCGTTGTAGGACCCAACGGCAGTGGCAAGACAACCCTATTGCGTATGCTGCTTGGCGAAGTGGCTCCCAAGAGCGGCGAAATTCGACGCGCCGACTGGTTGCGCACCATATATTTTGACCAGAGTCGCCAACTCGATCTGAGCTTGACCCTGCGCAGAGCACTCGCTCCCGAAGGAGACTCAGTCCTATATCAGGATCGCGTTATTCACGTTGCATCCTGGGCCGCCAAATTCCTGTTCAGCGGCGAACAACTGGACCAACCTGTTGGGCGCCTTTCCGGAGGCGAACGCGCTCGTGTGCTGATTGCTCAACTCATGCTGCAAGCGGCCGACATTCTTCTGCTCGATGAGCCCACCAACGACCTCGACATTCCCACCCTCGAAATCCTCGAACAGAGCCTGCTCGAATTCCGTGGTTCTCTCGTCTTGGTCACGCATGATCGCTACCTCTTGGATCGAGTGTCTACTGTCGTGCTTGGCCTCGATAGTAAAGGAGGTGCCGAAAGCTTTGCAGACTATGGTCAATGGGAAGTTTGGCAGACAGAACGCAGTCGCGCTGGGAACGAGATCATGACATCTTCGCCGATTATTCCAGGTTCCTCTGCTCCATTCGTTCAAACACAAACGAAGCTTTCCTACCTCGAAGCACGCGAATATGCCAGCATTGAGCAGCGCATTACAGAAGCGGAGCAGAGACTACAAAGCAAACGAACCGCCCTAGAAGATCCCGCAATTGCCAGCGACGGACCCAAGCTCGTTGCCGCTCAAGGGGAAATGGAGTCGGCACAAAATGATCTGGACAAGCTCTTTGCACGCTGGGCGGAGCTGCAGGAGAAAGCTGAGAGCTTGTCCCGTCGATGACCGAGATGAAATCGCGCAGCTACTGAAGCTGGGAAAGGCTGAAATCGTTCGGGCGAGAATGCCGAAAACGACCGCCGTTACGGCATGTTCGCCGATTCGAACGGACATTAGGGGCTGAAGCGTGCCAAGGTCGAGAACCATGAAGTATTCGTATAGCAACATCGAAAGGGACACCGGGTTGCTCCTGAATTGACGCACCACTACCTCCCAAATTCGGAGCGTGAAGGCCCCCTTCGTCGTTCCCAAACTCGTCAAGCGGTAGCAAATTCGAACCATCTCAAAGGTGCTGGCCGCACGGTCGGCGGCGAAGTCTCGTCCGGTTGCAGTTTCCCATGTAGCTTAAGGTGCCCTGACCCTATTCACCAGACCGGAAACGGATGAGCTATGATGCAAACAAACTTTCGGAGCACATTCGCTTCTTTCCAAAGACAGCCAGGGATTATCGGGAAGTGTTGGCTCGGCATAGGGGAAATATGAGCGACCATGTGGTGCTCGAAGTTTGTGTTGATTCGGTAGAATCCGCCTTAACAGCGCAGCGAGGCGGGGCCCATTGTATCGAATTGTGCAGTGGCCTGGTTGAGGGTGGCACCACGCCAAGCTCCGGTCTGATTTCCATAGTTCGCAGCCGAGTTTCCATCCCAATCAACGTCATGGTGCGGCCTCGAGCAGGAGACTTCTCCTACGGGACGGAAGACTTCGAGACCATGCGTCAGGACGTGCTCACCGCCAAGCGGCTTGGAGCTGACGGAGTTGTATTCGGAATTCTAAAGGACGACGGTCGCGTGGACGTCGAAAGGACGTGCCAACTGTTGGAGCTAGCCCGCCCCCTCAAAGTCACTTTCCATCGTGCTTTCGATATGTCGAGCGATCTCTACGAGGCACTCGAAGCGATGCTTGCCACCGGTGTCGATCGCGTTTTGACCTCCGGCGGAGAGCAGCGCGTGGTGGACGGGCTAAAGACCGTGAAGGCTCTTGCCTCGAAATCAGGAGGAAGGATCGCGATCATGGCAGGCGGCGGCATTTCCGAGGCAAACGTACGGCATGTGATTACGGCCACGGGCATTCACGAGGTGCACGCAAGTGCGGCAGAGTCCATTGGCAGTGCAATGCGACACCGCAATGACAAGATTGCAATGGGTGCGCTGAAGGGGCGGGAGTATCAAAGGTCCGTCGTCTCAGAGGAAAAAGTTCGTCGATTGCTGGAGGCCGCGATGGATGGTAATAGGCAAAGTGCAAAGGCGCGCTAATATCGCTCACATGCCTTCCATTCGACGCCTCGTTCGGTGGTGTGCGTTGATCCTCCTGCATTATGGCGCTCTTGCCGTCGCTCAGAATTTCAGCGATATCAAGCCTTCGCCCCAACAGCTGGAATGGCAAGACCTGGAGTTTGGAGTGATCCTTCACTTCGGCACGAATACGTTTCTCGACCGGGAATGGGGCGACGGCACTGCCGATCCGAGCGTTTTTGCCCCCGACAATTTCGATCCTGACCAGTGGATGCGCGCGATCAAAGCTGCTGGAGCCAAGTACGTGGTTCTGGTTGCAAAGCATCATGACGGCTTCTGCCTGTGGCCGACAGAGCAGACCAGCTACAGCGTGAAGAGCAGTTCCTGGGAAAACGGCCATGGCGACATAGTGCGGCAAGTTTCAGAAGCCGCGAGAAGACATGGACTGAAGTTTGGCGTCTACCTCTCGCCATGGGACCGGCATGAACCCAAGTACCGGAATTCCGCCGAGTATGACGATTATTACGTTGCCGAGCTCGGCGAACTCGCGAGCCATTACGGCAACTTGGTTGAGTTTTGGCTCGACGGAGCAGGCAGCGAGGGCCACGTTTACAACTTCCCGCGATTTATTGAGAACCTTCGAATGTATCAGCCGAACACGCTTGTATTCGCGGATGCTGCCCTTTTCGAGTACGGCGACATTCGTTGGGTGGGCAACGAGGACGGCATCATTCCTTATGACAACTGGAATGTACTCGACCGTCACGGGTATTTGCGATGGCGTCCGGTAGAGGTGGACACCCCACTTCATAAAAAGCACTGGTTCTGGCATCCCAACGATGGGGACAGCCTCAAGAGCCTACCGGAGTTGCTGAATGTTTATGATCAAAGCGTCGGGCGCGGCGGCCAATTGATGCTAGGTCTTGCTCCGGACCAGCGCGGGCTCCTTCCGGAGGCCGACGTCCGGCGGTTAGAAGAATTCGGATCAGCTCTACGCGGCCGCTATGGGGATAACCTAATTGCGAAAGACCGCCTGCTCAGCCCATCGACAGAGGCTGCCTTCGACGGCGATCCCGAGACATTCTGGTCAGCTCCCGTCGGGTCGCATCATGCCACGCTAGAGGCGGATTTCGTGCGGCCAGTCACCTTCAATCGCAGCATGGTTATGGAATGGCTCAATGACGGCCAACACGTCGAGCGCTACCGCATCGAGGCATGGGATGGAAAGAATTGGAAGAGCCTTGCCGAAGGCCACCCGATCGGCCACAAAAAAATAGACGCTTTCCCGCAGGTGACGACTACGCGCATCCGCCTCAACATTCTTGCCTCTTCGACAGAAGCCCATATAAGAGAATTTCAGGTTTTCAACGTTCCAGAGGACGCGCGCTAGCCCTAGAATCGCGAAAAGATAAACATCAAAATACAATGAATGACGACGCGACACCAAATTCTCAAGATCTGACCTTGTGCACGGTCCCGGAGGAATCAGTTTAATGACCCACATTCTTGATCGAAGGTCATTTCTCAAGAGTGCCGCCCTCTCCGGCCTCGCGCTCGCAAGTCGCAAATCGTTGTCAGCAAGAGCTTCTGGTTCTGCCCTATCACCAGACCGGCTGTCTCAGTTGGTGAATGTGTTCATCGGAACCGGTGGTCACGGGCATACCTTTCCCGGGGCAACGGTGCCCTTTGGAATGGTCCAACTCAGCCCCGACACGGGAACGGACGGTTGGGACCACTGTTCTGGATATCACCTGAGCGACACCTCCATCATGGGGTTCAGCCACACGCACCTCAGTGGTACGGGGGTGGGCGACATGCTGGATGTGCTGATCATGCCTGCGATTGGAGCAGTGCACACCCAACCTGGATCGGCCGAAACACCGGATGCGGGTTATCGCTCGCGAATCCTGCATCGGGACGAACATGCCGAACCTGGATACTATTCGGTCTTGCTGAAGCGATACGGCATCAAGGCCGAGCTCACGGCGAGTGCCCGCGTGGGAATGCATCGTTATACATTTCCAGCCGATTCATCAGGTCATTTCATTGTTGATCTCGCGCACGGGTATGGAAGTCCTGACGGGCATGGCCACGTTCTGTCTTCCGAGATATCGGTTGTCGGAAAAAACACACTCGTCGGCGGCCGTCGGGTTGGCGCATGGGCGAACGGAAGGCACCTTTATTTTGCGATGCGATTTTCCCGGCCTTTCAAGAGCGCGAGGCTGGTTGCCGGACAGGAAATGCTCGATGAAGCCCTTCGCAGTGCCAAGGGAAAGTCTTTGAAATGCGTCCTCGCATTTCCTACTTCACAAAGCGAGGTAGTTCTCGTGAAGGTGGGGCTTTCCGGCGTAAGTGCCGAGGGGGCACTCAGGAATCTGGAGAGCGAAGTCCCGGGCTGGGATTTCGAGGCCGTTCGCGGGGCGGCAATCCAATCTTGGGACCGGGAGCTTAGCAAGATCATCGTTGATACTCAACGTGAGGACCACAAAACAATCTTTTACTCTGCCCTTTATCACTCCCTGCTCGCGCCGACCTTGTTCAGTGATGTGGACGGGCAGTACCGTGGAATGGATCTTCAGCTCCACCAGCTTTCAGGGGACGCCAACAATTACTCGACCTATTCGCTCTGGGACACCTATCGGGCGCTCCATCCTCTTTATACCCTCATTCAACGCGAACGCCTTCCCGACTTGCTCAACGCCATGGTCCGCATGGCGGAAGAGAGCCCTGCTGGGGTACCGGTGTGGCCGCTGCAAGGTTGCGAGACAGGTTGCATGATCGGTTACCATTCCGCGCCCGTTCTCGCTGAAGCTTTTGTAAAAAATATTCCGGGAGTGGATTACAAGAAGGCATACCCTCTTTGGCGAAAGCGGGCCTTAGAGGATCATTACCGGGGTCTCGATCAGTACAGGAAAATGGGGTATGTCCCTGCTGATCAAGAGGAAGAAGCAGTCTCAAAAACTCTCGAGTATGCTTACGACGACTGGGCTGTCGCACATCTTGCGCGTGCAGCGGGAGCCATGGATGAATATCGCGGCTTGCTCGATCGCTCCCGGAACTACAAGAACGTGTTTGATTCAAAAACAGGCTTCATGCGGGGACGTCTGGCTGACGGCAGTTGGGCAGAACCGTTCGACCCACGAGGCATGGGGCATTTTAAAAAGTGGCGTGACTTCACTGAGAGCAACTCCTGGCAGGCGACTTTCCTGAACCAGCATGATCTGCATGAGTACATGAAGTTGTTTGGCGGTGAAAAAGAATTTGTCCGCAAGCTTGATGAACTCTTCGATCAAAGTTCGGATCTCCCGCCGGATGCCCCACCGGATATCGCCGGTATGGTGGGTCAGTACGCCCATGGCAATGAACCCGGTCACCATGTGCCCTACCTGTACTCTTACGCGGGTGCAGCCTATAAAACTCAAGCACGTGTGAGATTTTTGCTGGATAAGATGCATCACAATGCGCCCGACGGACTAGCCGGGAACGAAGATTGCGGTCAAATGTCGGCCTGGTACCTCATGAGCGCTCTCGGCTTCTATGCTGTGGACCCGGTCAGCGGCAACTACGTTTTCGGTAGCCCCTTGTTCGACCGAGCATCTATTCAACTTGGCGGCGGGAAACAATTAACGATCGAAACGATCGGCAACGGGCCAGAGAAGCCCTACATTCACTCGGTTAGCTTGAACGGAAAACCATATGCCAAAAGCTGGTTCCGGCATGCCGATGTGGCGAATGGGGGGACATTCGTGTTGCAGATGGGAGCGGAACCCAACCCCCAATTCGGTGCGGCTTCCGACGACCGGCCGCCTTCATACCTTGATCTCTAAACCGCGGACAGTATGGCTATCTTCCGAGCGTCTTTCGGTTTTCAGGATCACCGTGCACCACCGCCGTCTCCCCCCGAGGTTCGCCAGGCGGATTACTTACGATCGAAACGATCTCTCCTCAGTGGCAGAGCATCGCCAACGCCAGCCACAAATTACTTGAACAGAAAGTGGGCAACCCTTTCTTCTTGCCCGTAATAAATGATTGCAAGAGCCATTAGATCGTAAGCTGCATGCGCGATCATGACCGCGAAGACTCTCCCTGTGATTGCGAAGGCCGTCCCCAATGCCAGCCCGGTAAAGGCCGCCTGTTCAACACCCGCCAGCCTCTGATCGGGGTAGTGCGCCAGGGCGAACAGAATCGAAGTCACGAGCACAAGGAGAACTTTAACGACAGGACTTGATCCGAAGAATTTGCCGCCCCTTTCAAATAGGTAACCGCGGAAAAATGTCTCCTCGCCAAAGCCCCCATTGATCGTCACCACCAACGCCATACCGGCTAGAGCAGCTTTATTCCCAACGAGAAATTGATACGAGCGATTAATGGGGTCCGCCCCAACTAGGGGCAGGAATACTGCTTTCGTGAACAGCTTCAGGATGACACCGAACATGATGCCGCCGGCCACTACTCGCAGCCAACTCTTTGGGCGAACAAACCCAATGTCAGACCAGGGCGTTCGCGACCACCATACCCACAGCAACGGCACAACGTCCCGAAGCACCGGCAGCATACTGGCAGCAACGACGATCCCCATCGACAAAAGACCCACCGGCCCAAAGCCGCGCGATTCGCTGGCAAGATCAGATGGCTCTTTGAGAGTTCTGGCTCCATTTTCCATGGATTGACCTCGTGCGGTGAACGAACAGGCAAGACTCAGGAATCATAGACGCTACCAATCAAACCCGGATCAAACATTCCCGTTTATAAAACTACTGAGGTGTTGACTCCCTCCACTCGCAGGCATATATTGCCATCGCCACATGCGTTCTATCATTGCCATCCTGTTGATGCTCTCCGTAATGGGCATTCTCCTGACTCCCAGCGTTGAAGACGATGTTGCCGGAACTCCAGGTGTGTCCATGGCCACCGGGAGGGGTGCCATTGGTAAATCAAATCTCAGGAACCTCGAGCATTCGTTTGTGATTTTGGCTACCTTCCAAGCTGAACCAGCTCCTATGTTGGTGAGCGTCATGCGCTGCTAACTCCCCTCAAAAAACTTCTAAAATCTTTCTTTCGGTTCGCGCTCAAAGTACATCTAAGCCCATGTCGGCTATGTTCCGGGTGGTTGAGGCGCTGACACATTGCCGATTTTCCTGCGTTTTTAAACTTGACTGGAGCAGAGGGGGCTTCCGGTGAGGATAGGGTCAACGCGAGTTCTTGTGGTCGATGACTACGAACCTTGGCGTCACTTCGTATCAGCTGCACTTCGGAGTGAGCCAGATTTAGAGATCATCAGTCAGGCATCGGACGGAGCAGAAGCGGTTCGCCAGGCGTGTCAATTGCAGCCCGACCTGATCCTTCTGGACATCGGGCTGCCCAAGATAAACGGGATTGAAGCCTCCAGCCGTATTCGCGAGTGTAGCCCGCAATCCAAAATCCTTTTTCTCACCGAGAATCGCTCGCGAGATATCGCAGAGGCAGCTTTAGCCACCGGTGCAGGCGGCTACGTTGTCAAATCGGATGCGGGAAGCGAACTGGTGCCTGCCATCAGGTCCGTTCTTGAAGGCAAGCGCTTTGTGAGCGCAAGCCTGGCAGGCTATTTCCTTTTGGCTGCAACGCTAACCACGGCTCAGACGGTGCACATGTCGTGGCTAATGACCCTCATTGCAGGCATTGGTTGAAGTGTCTGCACCTTCACACGCTGGTTCGCTTACGCGGCTTCACTGGGAGAACGATCTTGGGGCAATGGTACGTGGACGTCTATCGTTGTTCCCCCCAACGGTTTCGACTTGATAGTGAACGTTCCATGCAACAAGCGAACCCGTTCCCTCATGCTGATGAGGCCCATGCCTTTGCCTTGCATAACCGATTCGACATCGAATCCCACCCCCGTGTCGCTGACCCTGAGATGAATTTCCCTTGCATGTTGCATCATTCGCACTTCGAGACGGCTCGCCCTGCTGTACTTGGCGGCATTATGCAGAGCTTCCTGTAGAATCCGAAACAGGGATACCCCGACTTCGAATGGGAGCACGCGGGTCACATCACCTCTAAAGTCGACCTGGACTTTTTGTCGTTCTGCAAATTCGTTGCACCAGCTCTTGATCCCCTTAACAACCCCCAGATATTCCAATTTTGAGGAGTGCAACTCATGGGATAGCGCCTGTATATCGCTTGAAATGTCGTCCACCTCTTGATGGAGTACTTGTAGCCGACTCTGCACGTCGGAGGGATTCTCCCGCAACTGTTGGAGCCGTATCGACAACATTGCAAGTTTCTGATTGATGTCATCATGAAGCTCTCTTCCAATGCGAGTACGCTCTTGCTCTTGCGCATTGATGAGATTGGAACTGAGTCGCTGTAGCGATGCGTGAGTGTGTCGCGCCTCAGTCATGAAGCCGGACAAAAACATCAGCGGCAACACGACCGTACATAACAAAACTTGCAACGACAACACATTCTCCCGTAGGGAAGCGAAAGGGAAAGGCTCTCGTCCGTGCATTACGAACCAAATTGCCGTCACGGAAATAATGAGAAGGCACAGGCTCAGCCCGCCCGAACCGAAGCGTGCCGCCGCCCACATGAGCAAAGCAAGAGGAAGAAACAGCAGGAGCGGAGTGGTCGAGGGCAACACCGGTTCAAGGCCGAAAACCAGGAAACTGGCCAGCGCGGTGCCGAGAACTAACAATCCGGCCTCACAAACGCGACCTAACGTCGCACCCTTGATCCAGCGCCCACCGTTCGACGCCCAAAGCACGATGACAGGGACAATTGTGAGTTCTGCCAATGCGTTCGTCCAAAAGCGCTCAGCGCTTATGGACAGATAGCCACGTCCCCAGCTGGTTAGGACGACCCCTGCAGCGTCAAGAAATGAAGTCGCGAGGGGCGCAACAAGCACGCCAAATAAAACGAAAATGGAGACTCCGCGCACACTATCGAACACCCTTGTCGGCCGCACCAATTGTCCAATGCAAAACGCACCAATCAAAGCTTCGCTCGCGTTGGTTGCAAGCCAAGCAATGGCCATCCAAATAGGGACTCCCGCCTGCAGTTGAGCCAACAAGTGTGCAGGAATAATGGCAAGGAGGACCGCCCACCAGACTTTGCGCGGTGCCAATAGCAGAACAGCCAAAAGGATTGCATTCGGCGGCCAAAAAGCAGAATTGGGCTGGCCAGCCGGAGTCATGGCAAGTCCTACCCGTGTCCCTGCGTAATAGCTGAGCCCTGCAATGAGGGCGAATCTCAAGGGCTGCAGAGTCTGCCACAAATAGGGCCGTTTGCCGACTCCCGGCCGATCTACCGGCCGGTCGCTAGCGGCTGAGAATAAGTACCCCGAGCTGCGAGTGACCACGTTGCCACCTCGCCCCAATGACTGAACCTTTAACTGCGAACAAGAATATCTTACGAAGATTTGCGTTGCTTTACCAATTCTGACGTGTTGCCGAGCCAGGAGGTGGTGTGATAAAGCCAGAACTTAGGATTTTTCGTGGTTCCACAGCAAGGTAGCGGGCAAAATGACGCATGGCCTGTGCAATCAAGAAACCGCGAGGAGAGATGAGATGACTATCAAACGATTGGTGAAGGCCGCTTGTGCCATCGCAGGAATCGGGTTGTTGTTTGGGGCAGTGTCGACGACGGCACAAGAAGGGGGGCGAGGCGAAGGAGGTGATCATCGGCACGGGCACATGATGAACCCGGAGGACCGTACGGAGCGACTGACGAAGGCTTTGAACTTGAGCGACGACCAGAAAAGCAAAGTGCTCTCCATTCTTCAAGACGAACAAAAGCAAATGGAGGCAGTGCGCTCGGATACGAACCTGTCGCGGGATGACCGCTGGGCGAAGATGCGGGAAATCCGCCAGAACACAACCACCCAAATCAAAGGCACTCTCAATGCCGACCAAGCCAAGAAGTTCAGCGACATGCAGCAGGAAATGGAGGCGAGACGGGAACAAAGAGGCAAAGACAATAAGGACAACGCTCCACCCCCGCAGTAACCGGTCTGAATTTGCTCCGGGCCGCGGCAGCGGCCCTCCTTTGCGATGCAACACGCTCTTGAGTTCGTTCCCCTGGTCTATGCATCTGCGGTTGAGGTCTCGGGCTTAAACGAGAGTGACCGCGAAGCCGCGGTGTTTCAGTTGGATATTCCTCTGAATTCGCTAAAACCCGGGTTTTATATCTGCCAGGTCAACGTAATCGACGATGTCTCGGGGCACTCCCTGTTCCCGCGGTTTGCTGTGCTCGTCAGGCGCTGAGCGCGAACCATGAGAAGATCGATCCTAGATTGGCAAATTCACGGATAACAAACGATGGCCGCGAGCTTAGCAGAGACGCTGGTTTCGGTTTGGCAGCAGGTGTTGGTGGACAATGCAAAGAAGGTGAAGCTGGAGGACCGCAAGTTCCCCGTCCAACACACGAGCCGATCCCGCTTGCGCGAAGTGGATTTTCAATTCGAGGGCTATGAACTGCGCGGCCTCGAACAGAATCCGGAAACGGGTTCGCGGTGGGCGAGGTTGGCAAGCGAAGGAAAGAAAGTGATGCAATTTCTGCAGCAGCGCCGCTATATCGCGGTTGTGGTCGATGGAAAAGTACGGTTCTACGGAGACCCGGCCCTAAGGAAGGAGTGATGAATTCGGGCTCAATAGTTTGCTAAGGCGGGGAGATGGGCGGTCGAGTGGATTCTTGAAAATTCCAAACCGAAGCGCGCGAGGTACTTCCGCAGTCGATCGGCGTCATTCGCCAAGGATTTGCGTGTGCGAGAGGCACCGAAGAGGGTACGCCCTGCTTCTGAAAGTGATCGGCTGCGCTTGCATACGCTGACGACAAACGCTAGCTGTGCCCGATCAAAAGCGTCGATCTGTTTCAGCTGTTCGAGAGTAAGGAACGGATCGAGTTCCCCGACCTGTGGAGAAGCGTCCGACTTGTGCCAAGCCGCATACAGTCTGCTCGTTTCTTCATCAACTACTTGAGTCGAGATCCGGCCGCCTGGCGCCAAGGTTGCCATACGAGCAACCGCAGCATTCAGGTCTCGAAAGTTGCCAGCCCACGTCGCCGCCGGCGAAAGGGCAAAATTCAGGAACTTTTCCCGAGCTTCCTTACTGAAGGTCACGCGGCGGCCCGCCTTTTCCGCAAAGCGATCCAATTCAAAATCAAGGTTTGGTTCGATGTCCTCAGGCCGGCTGCTCAAGCCAGGAAGGGAAAACGTCCACAAGTTGATGCGCGCAAGCAGATCTTCCCGAAATCTGCCTTGTCCAACCGCCGCGAACAGGTCTCGATTGGTTCCTGCGATCAACTGAAAATCGCTGTATGCCTCGGAGTCCGAACCAAGAGGTAGAAATCTCTTCTCCTCGAGAGCTCTGAGCAACATTGCCTGTTCATCGAGGCCGAGTTCTCCAATTTCGTCGAGGAACAACACACCCTTATCGGCTGCCCGCAGCAAACCAGCACGGTCCTTCTGAGCGCCCGTGAACGCCCCCTTCACATGACCGAACAGGGCAGACATTGCGGCATCGCCGCGGATGGTAGCGCAATTCACGTCGGTGAATGCTCCCGCGATGGCTCGGCGACTTTTCTTCAGTTCATAAATTCGGCGCGCGAGCAATGACTTCCCCGCCCCGGTTGGGCCCATGAGCAACAGGGGATCACGTGTAGAAATCGCGACCTGCTCAATCCGCTCGATCAGTCGATTAAAGGCCGCGTTTCGCGTGTCGATACCTCCTTTCAAGTAGGAAATGCCTTCCCGTTGTTCTTGGCGGAAACGCGAGGCAATGCGGTCATACTTGGATAAGTCAAGGTCGATGGTCTTAACGATTCCCGGCGCGCTGCGGTCCCGATCTGGTGAGGACTGCACGAGCCGGCCCGGCATGTACCGAGATTCAACCAGAAGAAACAGGCATATCTGCGCGACGTGAGTGCCCGTGGTGATATGAATGAGATAGTCTTCGGCTTCGCTATCGAAGGCGTAGCCACGCGCGAACTGAAACAGGGCTTCATACACCTCTTCAAAGTCCCAGGGATCACCGAACTCAATCTCATGCAAACGAACGTCGGTCTCGGGTGACACGGTTCGGATGTCATTCTTGATTGTGTTCGCGAGAGATGAATCCCGTTTGCCGTGCAGCAGTTCGAAGCGATGAATAATGAGGTCGGGTTGGCGGCAAAGCGAGACTGTTGGCCGCCAGTTCTCCCATCGATCCGGATGTTTGCCCAGATCAAGAGTAGTACCGAGGAGCCCGATTGTGACGGTCCTGCGATGACCCTTATCCATTCAGATAAATACTTATCTCATAAGATCGTCAATTTAAAGCCAATAATGATGCTGTTCGTGTAACATTCGATTCTTCAGTTACTTGCATTACGCGGCGGTTTGGTCCGATGGTTGCTTATTCATGGCAAGCAGGAGAAAACAATCATGTCAGGCGAAACCTATAACGTTATCCACGGTGGACAGGGCGTTCCGATCAAGGCTTGGACGAAAGGCGTCCAACTGGAGGATCAGGCAAAGATCCAGTTGCTCAATGTGGCCCGGCTACCCTTTGTATTTCGGTGGATAGCCGCCATGCCGGACGTTCATTGGGGTATTGGTGCAACGGTAGGCAGCGTAATTCCCACCAAGGGCGCAATCATTCCGGCTGCGGTAGGGGTTGATATTGGTTGCGGAATGATGGCAGTCCAGACGTCTCTCAATGCTCGTGATCTGCCCGACAACCTGCACGGAATTCGCGAAGCAATTGAAAGAGCCGTCCCGCATGGACGGACCAATCACGGGGGAGCAGGCGACAAGGGAGCATGGCACGACATTCCCCATGAGAACCAGGAAGTGTGGGGCGCCGGCTTGAAACCTCGCTACGACGCGATCTTGGCAAAGCACCCCAAGCTCGATCGCGGAAACCACGCGAACCACCTGGGAACGCTGGGGACTGGAAATCACTTCATTGAGGTATGCCTTGATGAGAGCGATACGGTTTGGTTCATGCTTCACAGCGGTTCACGAGGCGTGGGCAACCGCATGGGTGGGTACTTCATTGAACTAGCGAAGAAGGACATGGAGAGATTCTTTGTCACTTTGCCGGATCGCGATCTTGCGTACTTTCCCGAGCACACCGAACATTTCGACGATTACGTTGAAGCGGTGGAGTGGGCGCAGGACTTTGCTCGTGCAAATCGTGATCTGATGATGCGTCAGATTGTGAATGCAGTACGCGGCAGCGGAGCGGTGCCGGTGTTCACTGCCGAGCTGAAAAGCATTAACTGCCACCACAACTACGTGGCCCGCGAATCGCACTTCGGCCAGAACGTCCTGGTCACGCGAAAGGGTGCGGTTCGTGCGCGCGAGGGAGATATGGGAATTATCCCCGGCAGTATGGGTGCTCGTTCCTACATCGTGCGCGGCAAGGGGAACCCGGAGAGCTTTGACAGCTGCAGTCACGGTGCCGGCCGTGCAATGTCCCGTCATGAAGCAAAAAAGCGCTTCACGATTGAAGACCATATCCGTATGACTGAGGGGGTGGAATGTCGTAAGGACGCAGACGTGATCGACGAAACACCAGCGGCTTATAAGCCAATCGACGCTGTGATGGCTGCCCAGGCCGATCTGGTGGAAATCGTGCACACGCTTCGTCAGGTAGTTTGCGTGAAAGGATGAGCATGCCTAAAACGGAAGTTGTGAAGGCAGAGAAGATGGTTCGGATCGATGGGTCTACCGGTGAAGGCGGCGGGCAGATTCTACGCAGCTCACTCAGCTTGTCGCTTGTAACCGGAAAGCCCTTCGAAATCGAAAATATTCGCGCAAATCGTGAGAAGCCTGGACTGCTGCGGCAACACCTAACGGCAGTCCAGGCGGCGGCGGAGGTTGGCTCTGCCGAGGTAGACGGAGCCTCCCTGGGCTCCAAAGCGCTCAGATTCGTACCAGGCGACGTCCGTGCCGGCGAGTTTCACTTCGCCATTGGCACTGCCGGTAGCGGCACGCTCGTGCTTCAGACGGTGTTGCCGGCCCTGATCACAGCCGCCAGTCCAAGTCGCATCGAGATCGAGGGCGGCACGCATAACCCCGCCGCTCCACCCTTCGACTTCCTGCAGCGGAGTTTCATTCCTCTGATCGAGCGCATGGGCCCGATCGTAAAGCTTGAGCTGCAGCGCTATGGTTTCTATCCGGCGGGAGGTGGCCGCTTCGTGGTTGAGATCGCTCCAACCCCTCGATTGAAACCTATCGTTCTGGAAGATCGAGGTGAGATCACCGCCAGGCGGGCCACAGCTCTTGTGGCGAATTTGCCGTATCCCATCGCTCGGCGGGAGTTGGACACGGTTGGCAAGCTATTGAACTGGGACGCCGAATTGCTCCATTGCGAAGACACAAAGAATTCAATCAGCCCGGGCAACTTGGTCATGATCGAGTTGGCGAGCGCAACTGTAACCGAGATTTTCACTGGGTTCGGAAAACGAGGGGTCAGGGCAGAAGGTGTGGCGAAGGATGCAGCCGAGCAGGCACGTGCGTATCTGCATTCCAGTGCGGCCGCGGATGAGCATCTAGCCGATCAGCTTCTCCTGCCCCTCGCTTTGGCGGGCGGCGGTTCGTTTTCAGCGGCCTGTCTCAACCTACACGCGAAAACGAACATGGAAGTGATCTGTCAGTTCTTGCCAGTGCGATTCGAGGTGATCGAAGCAAAAGGGCACAGTCGCGTTTCGGTTCACACCCGCTGAATGTCGAGTGATGTTAAACCCTCCACTTACTAGATGCACCTATGGCGATCTAGGATTGAGCGCTTGAGGAGAATGTAATCTTAAAATTTTCCCTATTGCAAAAAACATGAAGTCATGCCATGTTAGGAGATCTTCTTATGAAAGGACGCCCCACATTGGCGGATATCGAAAACAAATCGCTAAGCGGGCAACATCGGCCGATAACTCGACTGAGTTGCTATAGGGCGTCACATCTGGTCGCGCTGACCGGAAGTTACTAAGCCGATCTCAACGGCGCTCTTTCCGCAATAACAACAACTTAGCTGGGTGGCGCAGGCCGCGGATACTTCGACTGTCAATCGATTAGTCCCTCGGGACTGTCCGTGCCGCTCATTCCCCCAGCCTCTAACTTCACAGGGTCAGTGGTGATTGGTGACGGATACTTCTCAGGTAGAAACGGCCTTTTGGGCTGTGAGGTTCGAATCCTCTTGGGCGAAAGCCCTGCCGTGACCGCTTGTTCCCTGACCAAGATGCTTGGCTGCGAGGTCCAGTATGTTTCGCGCACCAGGAATTGTTCTGATTGACCCGAAGTTCCCGCATAACGTGGGGGCCACGATCCGCGCGTGTTCGTGCTTTGGAGTCGATTCGCTTGTTTGGACGGGATCGCGGATCGAGCTATCGATGTATCAGCGGCTCCCTCGCGAGGAACGCATGAAGGGATACAAGAGTGTGCATTTCGTAAACCACGCGCGGCCATTCGAACTGTTTGAGGAAGTTACGCCCGTATGCGTGGAGGTTTACGACAATAGCGAGCCGCTCACAACCTTCGTGCACCCCGAGAACGCGGTGTACGTGTTCGGGCCGGAAGACGGTAAGGTGCCGCAAGTCATTCGGCGCCTATGTCATCGATTCGTGCATATTCCGTCGCACTTTTGTTTGAACTTGAGCGCGGCGGTGAACGTAGTGCTGTCCCATCGCTTGATGTCGCGTCAGTTGTCGGGTCTGGAGCCGTTGTTACCACTTCGTGAAATGCTGCACGAAGTTCGTGGAGAGGTTTTGACTGCGACGATGGATGCCGTGGGCTGGAACGGCAAGTAGTAAGTAGTCAGGTTTCGCCGGTGGTGAAAGAGAAGAGATACTTCGCCAATTGAAGACGCGCAGGGAGCAAGCCCTGCCGGGGATCAGAGCTCCTGGGAGCGAGGCGTAGCCTCGAAGGACAAACCAGGAGAGATCGCGCCCCGAGTCGGCTCTTCTTGTCGCTTCCCCGGCGGAATTTTTCAAATGATGGCGTTGGACGTTGGTGACAACTGACGTTACTTCGCCTCTGAAGCGGGTGGTGCGGGTTCGACGGCTGCGAGAATTTGTGCCGACGGCCCTAAAGAGAAGTGCTTGTTCCCAGAAAGTCATTGCAAGTTATGGACCAGACCAAACTCATCGAGATCACGAGACCGGGCGATGGCCAATCGCTCTGCCGAACCTGCTACTGGGCGCACGCTCAAAAAGGGTTTCGCGAGAGCGAGGAAGCGATCTTCTGCATGTTTGGTCCAATGCGCAAGGTGCCGTTTCGCGTTCGCGATTGCACGGACTATATGAACCGCACACTGCCAACCCGCGATCAGATGGAGAAAATCGCGCTGATCATACCGACTGAGCCGGCGCGAAAGAAGCTGGGATTCTCTGGCATCGGTTTTAGCGCTGGTTTGGAAAAGGAAGAATTGATCGTACATACGGAATAGAAATTTCGCCGGTGGCGTAGATCGCGGTTACTTCGCGCCGTAGGACTTCGGTCTGCGGCAGGTAGCAATGCCGGTACCGCATCGCTGATACCCCGGCGGTTACACGCAGATGAATTTTCGCCGGTGGTGAAGACGAGGGTTACTTCGGAATCCGACGGCCGCAGGTTCGATTCCTGCCACGGCTTGCGCCGTGTAGCTCAGTGGAAGAGCATCGGACAAGAACCGTCGTCGCTCCATTCCCCGGCGACTCAAGCAAGGAGGCAGCGAATGGCCCGACTCAACACACTCAATCTCAACTTTGGACTTCGCACGCACGAGGGCGGCCACGCGCGTCACATCTCTACGGAGATGCAGCTGCGCCGCTCGGTGCTCGCCTGCATGCTCTGGGAAGACCAGTTCTACGAGGACGGAGCCGAGATCGCCGCCCGCATCGCCGAGCTGGTACCAAAGGTCGCGGCCGAAAAGGTCGCTGCGCTCGCCCTCGAGGCTCGCGAGCAGATGAAGCTGCGCCACACGCCCCTTCTGCTCGTTCGCGAGATGGCGCGTCACAAGACGCACCGCGCTCAGGTTTCGGAGGCGCTCGCATCCGTCATCCAGCGTGCCGACGAGCTTGCCGAGTTCATCGCCATCTACTGGAAGGACGGACGCGTGCCGCTGTCGGGCCAAGTAAAAAAGGGATTGGCGGCAGCTTTTCCGAAGTTTGATGAGTATCAGCTCGCCAAGTACGATCGCGGCGGGCCCATCAAGCTGCGGGATGTGCTCTTCCTGTGCCACGCGAAGCCTCGTGATGAGGCCCAGGCAGCAGTGTGGAAGCGACTCATCTGGGGACGTCTGACCGCGCCCGACACCTGGGAGGTTTCTCTCAGCGCGGGCACTAATAGGCGCGAAGCGTGGACACGGCTGCTTCGCGAGCAGAAGCTGGGCGCACTGGCTCTGCTCCGCAATCTGCGCAACATGCGTGAGGCCGGAGTGGAGGAGTCCCTTGTACTGGGCGCTGTTCGCGAGATGAACACTGCGCGGGTGCTGCCGTTCCGATTCCTGGCTGCAGCGCGTTACGCTCCGCAGCTCGAAGAGGCGCTTGAGGAGGCCATGCTGAAGTGCCTGACTTCGCAAGCGAAGCTCGCGGGCAAGACTGTGCTCGTGATTGACGTGTCGGGGTCGATGGGGGGACGACTTGCGCAGAATTCCGAGCTGAACCGCATTGACACAGCGGCTGGCCTTGCGATTCTCGCGCGGGAGGTCTGCGAGAATGTGGCAGTGTACGCTACTGCTGGAAACGACAGCACTCGCGTGCACGCAACCGAACAGGTGCCGTCGCGTAACGGTTTCGCGCTTGCTGATGCCATTCGGCAGATGGCCGGCAGGCTCGGAGGCGGAGGCATCTTTCTCGTGCAGGCGATGAATTCTATCGCTAAGCGCGAGACGAAGGCAGACCGCGTGATTGTGTTCACCGATGAGCAGGATTGCGACCTGAAGCTCAACCCTGCCCAGGCAAATGCGTTTGGAAAGCACAATTACCTGGTAAACGTCGCTTCTTTCAAGAACGGCATCGGCTATGGCAAGTGGACGCACATCGATGGCTGGTCCGAGTCGGTCATCGAGTACATCCGCGCGCTGGAACAGACTACATGGGTAAATTGATTTCCACCGGCCCGGCCCCTTGTCGGGCTGGTGGTCTTTCGTGTTAGGGGCAAAGAACGAGTGCTGGTTCAGTTGGCATCAGTGTGCTACACTCGGCTTGAAAATGACGATACGGACCAAATCCATGATGAGACGGCGCATCAATCGCGCTCGGCCTTCGGGAATGGTCTGTCCCTAGCTACTAAGTTCAGATTCCAAGTCTCGAAGGCTCCGACAAAGTCGGGGCCTTTTGGTTTTTACGGGCGTTTTTTGGCCGGTAGCCAAGCTGGAAAGGCACGTGACTGTTAATCACGCCATACGCAGGTTCGAATCCTGCCCGGCCAGCCAAACTTAGAACGGGCTCGCTAGTTCAGTAGGAAGAACGCGGCTCTCATAAAGCCGTCGTGGATGGTTCGAATCCATCGCGAGCACCAGTAGAGGGGCCTCCGGGAGGAGCAGTGGCTTATACCAACTTCGGCGCCAGATTAGCGCGGCTAGGCAGGTTCGACACCTGCACCCTCTACCAGATGTTCGCGCCGGTAGTTCAACGGACCAGAACAGTTGGCCTACACCCAACAGATGCGGGTTCAACTCCCGAACGGCGCACCAATTGATTTGCAGGATTGGCTCGAAGGTCGAGCCCGCGATCGATAATCGCGAGGTGTTGGTTCGATTCCAACATCCTGCACCAGATTTGGATGAAGTACGGGTGACTGGCAGAGATGGCTCATGCACTCGCCTCTTAAGCGAGACCAGGCTGGTTCGATTCCGGCGTCACCCACCAGATTCGAGCGGGATTGGCAGATATGGATATGCACTCGCCTTTTAAGCGAGACGAAGCAGGTTCGATTCCTGTATCCCGCACCAAAGTCAGGAGAGAGGCGGCATAGCATAACGGACGAATGCGCCGAGCTTCTACCTCGGATGATGAGAGTTCAAATCTCTCTGCCGCTTCCAACGTAGGGATGTGGTCTAACGGATAAGGGCGCAAGGCTAGAACCTTGAGATCAGAGTTCAATTCTCTGCATCCACCAGTTATAGGTTAGGCTCGCGTGGTCTAAGGCATGAAGACGCTTCGGTCCTAACGAAGAGATCCGGGTTGGATTCCCGGCGCGAGTTCCAGTGGGTGGGTAGTGTAACCGAACAACACGGTAGCGTCCGAAGCTGCAAATCCGGGTTTAACTCCCGGCCCGCCCACCAACGACTTGTATGGGACAACCTGTTACAGGCTGCCCGAGAGGCTTCGATGGCGATTCGATCCGTGGCCCATAATCCGGACCTCTAACCTGGCACGCGGGGCTGGGAATAACATGAATAGTAGGTTCGCAAAATGCAAGTTTGGCTTGCATCTGGTCCAAAGCAAAGAGATAATGAGTTGTTCGGGTACCACAGCAAAGAGATAATGAGTTGTTCGGGTACCACGACTGTAGCGTGTTATCCGAGACTCGACGATAACTGGAGGACTCATGTCACCCATTGCACAGCGCCTGACGCCGTCGAGCCTGCTTGTCGCCGCATAGTTAAGCCCGGCCGGACAGGCTGGCTCCCCACATTCCATTCAGGACAAGACCGCCGACAGTACCCGTGTGTACGTCGGCCGCGCGCGTGCGCAAATGGGAGCCTTTGTGAAACAACGTTATCGTCGTCGTAAAGAAACAGAATTCGTGGATTCGGACTTCGCCGAAGCGCTCGATCAAAGCAAGTCCGAAAACTTCTCTTCAAACCGTCAGGCACAAAGAAAGACACAGCAATTCTGCCGGCAGGTACAGCGAGCTTTGAATCTTGCGCTGGCAGATGCCAGTTCTGACGAGAGTATCTGCGGTCTATTTGTCGAGGATGTTTCTCCCGCACCGGACTGCGGGCATTTGTTAGTACATGTAGTTGTCCCGGCCGGTCACCCGATTGCCGATGCGCTCGCCGCGCTTCGTCGAGACATTGGGCGTCTCCGTTCGGAAGTGGCCATGGCCATCACGCGGAAACGCGCACCGGAACTGGCGTTTGTCCCGTTCTTTGCGGATGGAGGCGGGGATGTCTGAATCTCTTGCCGTTCCAGTTCGAAGCTGGCTTACTGCACCACTGGATCACGACGTGTCGGAGGCGATGGAGCGCCTCCGGCGGGCGCCTGATGTTCAACAGATCGCGGTGATGCCCGACGTGCATTTGGCATCCGACGTCTGCATCGGTGTTGCCGTAGCCACCACAAGCATGATCTACCCGCAGGCAGTTGGCGGCGATATTGGCTGCGGCATGCTGGCAGTGGGATTGGATGTTGATGCTAATTGCCTCAGAAACCCGAGGGTGGCAGCTACTGTCTTATCGGAGCTCGGTCGGGCCGTTCCAGCCCGGCGCCGGAATCGTCGCATGACCGTTCCTCTGCCGGAGGATCTGGCCAAGGATACGCTCAGCCACCCCAGTCTGGAGTCTTGTCGCCGGAATGAAGGTGTGCTTGAGTTCGCAACCCTAGGCAGCGGAAATCATTTCATCGAGATTCAATCGGATGAGGACAATCGCGTCTGGCTCATGGTGCACAGCGGGTCACGGGCACTCGGCCAAGCCATCCGGGACCACCACCTCGCTCGGGCGCACGCAGCAGGAAGTCGTTTCCGCATGCTCGACGCCCGAGCGCCGGAAGGTATCGAGTATCTACGGGACGCCTCTTACGCGCGTCGTTTTGCCGATGCGTCGCGAAAGGCGATGGCAACCGAAATCGGCAGAGTTCTAGCCAGAACCTTACAAGCACAGATTTGCTGGAACACTCTCGTCACCACGGACCACAACCACGTCTCGTTCGAACACCACGGGGGTTGCGATCTCTGGGTGCATCGAAAGGGTGCGATGCCGGCCAAGCTGGGCGAAAGCGGGGTCTTGCCCGGTTCAATGGGTGCTCTCAGTTTCCACGTGGAGGGTCGTGGGTGCCAGGAAGCACTCTGTTCGAGCGCGCATGGTGCGGGTCGGGCGTTGAGCCGGACGGCCGCCCGGGCAAAGGTAACCGAAAGAGAGCTTCGGCACCAAATGGAGGGGATCTGGTACGACTACCGACTCAGCGACAAGCTGCGGGATGAAGCTCCTTCCGCTTACAAAGACATCCGTGCCGTGCTGAGGGCCCAGCGGGAATTGGTCAAGGTAACTCGCACTCTTCGTCCCATCCTCAACTACAAGGGTGTGTAGTTACGTTAGTGTCCAGGTAACCGACGAAGGCACAAAGACGGAGAGTATCTTGTCAGATCGAAACACTTCTTGGCAGTTCGAGGTAAACGCACGACTTGAATTCTCACTTTTAGGTATTGACGAATTTCGGGAATGATGTAACAGTGAAAGATGAGCTACAAACAATGATGCGCAAGCCCCATACCGATTATTGCCCGACACCAGCTACGTTTATGTGGCAAGGTGCGGGAGAAGGTACGTTCATGTAACGGGGGCGCATCCATCTTGGTTTTTTCGAGCCTCCGATTACAAATCGGAGGCTTTTGATTTTTTGGGTAGATTTCGCCCATGCGGCAGACAGGAGGCAGCGTCGTCTAACGGCCAGGATGCGGCTCTTTCAAGGCTGAGATGGGAGTTCGATTCTCCTCGCTGCTACCAAATATGAATACGCAAACAATTGAACTCGATGGTTTTGAAATCGGGGTTGCATCTGAACTGTACTGTGAGCGCGGTGGCGATCATCGCGAATTGGTAGACCACGCCCGTGCGGACCGACGGAGGTTCGGTCACAACGTGGATGAATCAGCCGTGTTGTGCGTGCGCTGCATGAAAGCAATACCGCTGAAACTTTGATGCCGGGTCGTCTAGTGGCAGGACTCTGGGCTTTGAATCCGGATACGGGCGTTCGAATCGCTCCCCGGCAGCCAGTTCTTTGAAAATTTAAGGATTCCCTCTTCGTCCAATGGCAGGACGCTGCGCTCTGAACGCGGGAATCGTGGTTCGAGTCCACGGGAGGGAGCCGGAGCTATGGTCTATCGGCAGGATGGCTGACTGTCTATCAGCAGGGACGGGTTCAACTCCCGTTAGCTCCGCCATGAGTTTGCGGGAGATTCGTCCAGCGGCTAGGACACTGGTCTCCAAATCCAGGTACGAGGGTTCGAGTCCTTCATCTCCCGCCATGGCGAGCATGGTATAGCGGCTGGTGCCTCGGGCCTCCAACCCGATGACGCGAGTTCAACTCTCGCTGCTCGCTCCAAAGTCTTGCGGGGTTCGTACAGCGGCCAGTATGTCTGACTGCCAGTCAGATGACACCGGTTCGAATCCGGTACCCCGCTCCAAGAGCACCGATGACCGAGAGGCCAGGTGGCGGACTGCAAATCCGCGCAACACAGGTTCGAATCCTGTTCGGTGCTCCATGCTGGAGTAGCTCAATGGGAAGAGCATACGCCTCGTAAACGTAGGACGGTCGTTCGAATCGACCCTTCAGCTCCGCTGGCGTAGCACAGTGACAGTGCACTTGCTCGGTAAGCAAGCTACACAGGTTTGATTCCTGTCGCCAGCTCCAGATCTTGCTGTCGTGGCGGGAGATAAACGATGCCGTATAAAGATCGAAGTCGACAAGCGGAACTACAGCGCCAATACCGCACGAAGTACGGCATTGGATCTAGGAGATGCCAGAGTTGCAGAGGTACCTGTTCCGGGTATGCGCGCCGTTGTGGAAAGCGTTGGAAAGAACAAAACAACACCAGAGAAGGTCGCCACCTCAGATCCATTAAAAGTAGGCTTATTCGCCAAAGAGGTCATCGATGTGAAGGTTGCCAGCTTTCTGAATGGATGGGGCAAGTTATTCCGCTGGATCTCGACCATTGTGACGGCAACCCCGAAAATAATGCTGACAGCGATCTCCGGCTGCTTTGTCCAAATTGCCATGCGCTAACGCCAACGTACAAGGCGAAGAATAGGATGGCATGGGAGCAATGCCGCCGGCACAGGAAGACAGTAGAGTTTCGCCCACATAGCACAGTGGCAGTGCAGGGAGCTTGTACCTCCCAGACGGTCGTTTGATTCGACCTGTGGGCTCCAGATGTTATGTGGTGACGTTGGCCGAGAGGATTAGGCATCGGATTGTGGCCCCGATCACACGAGTTCAATTCTCGTACGTCACCCCAAGCTCTGGGGGATGGAAACGGCAAATCGGGCGCGGCGACGTCAGGTTTAAATCCCCCAGACCGCGCGGGCGGTCAAACTGGGCGCGTCGTTCAACGGGAGGATTCTTGGCCTGCAACCAAGCGATGAGAGTTCGACTCTCTCCGTGTCCACCAAAATTTTGGGCGTCTAACACTGGCGGTCAGTGTGCTGGCCTGAAAAGCCAGAAAATCACGTTCAACTCGTGAGGCGCTCACCATGTCCGGGTGTAGGGTAGCGGCCACCCACATGTCTTGGGCACATGTTCACGCAGGTTCAACTCCTGCCACCCGGACCCTAAGTCCACCGTGCTGTGCGCGGTGATGATGAACTGCAGATTCGTATAATTCGACGATGCTTTTGAGAATCACAATGACGCACCAACCCGCCACGGATTTGGGGTATTGGTTGCCCAAGAATCCCTCGAAAGTGCATTCCTTTGACCTGTCGTTTGGCGAAGCTCATCTGTTCTATGGCGAGGCGACGGCTGACCGATGCACAGCCACGTTGCTCCTACACGTAGACCCGGTTGGCCTGGTTCGTGACATTGAGCACCTTGACCCGCCGCGTTTGGCCGCGTTCGAACGGGTGCTGTTTGAGTCAGCCCGTCCTAAGGCGGTGATCGTGACGACCCCAAACGCGGAATACAACGTGAAGTTTGAAACTTTGCCTGCGGAGCAATTCGATCACAGGAAGATTTTGGATTACGCCTTGGAGCGGCTGAGAAACAAGCTTGAATACACGACCGTGGGCTTTCAGTTACTCCTGAGAAGTTCAGCTTGACCGAACCGCAAGGCGTTTACGAAGCCATTCTTGACAAGAAGCTCGACAAACGAGATTTCCGGCGGAAGATTGAACTGCTCAAAATCTTGAAACCTACGTCAGAATACCGCCGCGGTGGCCAAAGACCGGCACGGCTCTACCGCGTTGCCGCAACCACTCTCGAGGTTCTCTGAGTTACCGAAACAAATGAGAAGTCAGGAAGGTTCTGCCCTCTGTCAGAGCCACTTGTCGCCACGCGCATTTGGGGTGCTCGTTCGACACACGCGATCGGCCAGGTGCGCAGCACAAAATGCCGTTACTCCGCCCGTAAAGACATCCATGGTGTAGTGCGCGCGCAAGACCAAAACGGCGGTGACTTCGAAAAATACCACCAGTACGCCAAGCGCCTTAAGCCAGCGGCGGCCGACACGAGTGAGTTCGATGGCACCGAGCACAGCGATTGCTGTATGACCGGAAAAAAAGTAATCGTTGGAAACGCCATATGTGACAAGCAAGGAAGGAAATCCTGGATAGTGCCAGATACAATCGGGCGGGGCTGGCAGGGCGACTAACGCTTGCATGATTTGTCGCAGACCAAGAACAATGATCAACGCTAGGAATGGCCGCAACGACCCGCCAAAGAGCCATCGCCCGAGAAGAAGTACTCCGAGCAGATCGATGATCACGGAACTGATGATGAGTAGGGCATTTGCTGCGGATGGATGCAGGTGAAGGTAGTGGTTCAGGGGCGCGGTCAGCTGATGGCTGCCATCGCTAATGGCGAGGTTTGATCCGGTACGGCCTCCGATCAGAGATTGCGTCCAGAACCAGATCACGAGCGCAAGGGCGGTTAAGCCGAAGCGAACTGCAATAGGTTTCCACTGCCATCTAGAAGGCGAGCGTTCTTGCAGTGCCGGTCCCGAAGCGGTTCCGCTCATGCGGCTCCCCCCAGTGCGATCTCCTTGAGCCGGCGCAAATCAAGCTTGCCAGTCCCGAGATACGGAAGTGAGTCTACGTGCAAGAACTGGTCGGCACGAGGTTTCCAAAGAGCGGGCAAATCCGATTTCGCCAATTGCGCGACGCAGTCCTGCAGCCTTTCCGGGTTCAAGGTATGCACGACGACCAGGCGCTCCCCCTTCTTGTCATCGGGGATGGCAGTAACGGCAAACAGTTGCTCGGTCGCGCCCGCGATCTCATGGAGTTTGTCCTCCACCTTGATATGAGGAACCATCTCACCGCCAATCTTGCTAAACCGGCTGAGCCGATCGGTGATGTGGATGAATCCGTCTTCGTCCATGGCGGCAATGTCGCCGGTGTTGTACCATCCGTCGCGCAGAACTTCAGCCGTCTTTTCCGGACGCCCTAGATAGCCTTGCATCACATTAGGTCCGCGGACCAGCAGCAGACCATTCTCACCCGCGGCAAGCGGTGCCATGGTGGCCGGGTCAACGATTCTCACACTGATCCCCGGCAGGGGGTGACCGATACTTGCACGCTTCGCTCCAACCTGCCGGAACTGAGCAGCGCGGAAGTCTCGGGTGTTTACGGTGACAGCGGGAGCGCACTCCGTGCAGCCGTAACCTTCAAGGGGACGGACTCCGAAGTAATCTTCGAAGGCCTGCGCAACTCGGTCTGGAAGCTTTTCCGCGCCCGCCATCACGTATTGCAGGCTCCCGAAATCCTCTGCCGAACAACGGCGCATGTAGGTCTGCAGGAACGTGGGAGTGGCGAGCAAGAATGTGACTTCGTATTGGCCGATCAGAGCCCCGATGGCGCGTGCATCCAAGGGGCTCGGATGGTACACCACGCCCATGCCAATGCTGATCGGAAGACACAAAGTTCCGGTAAAGCCAAAAGAGTGGAAAAACGGAAGAATGCCGAGGATCTTGTCTCGCCGCCCCAGCATGAAGACTTGGTTTAGTTGCTCAACGTTAGCTGCGATGTTGTAGTGCGAGAGCACGACGCCCTTGGGGTCACCCGTGCTGCCGCTGGAAAAAATGATGGTTGCAGTGTCATCGAGCGTAACCTTGCGATTGCCTCCAATCGCTTCCTCCAACATGCGAGAGGGCAGCAGCCAGGAAATCAACGCGGCGGTAATGCGTTCTCCAAGGCGGGGGGACTCGGCAAGGTCTTCGAGCATGATGGCCTTTGCCGGAGGTTCCACGTGAACCCGCTCAAGAAACGCCTTTGAGGTGACTATTGTCTTGAGTTGGCATTGTTTCGCGCACGAAGCAAGAATTTCGTTTGAGGCTGTGTAGTTCAGATTGACGGGTACTTTGCCCATCACCAGAGCAGCCAGATTCACCAGTGCTCCAGGGACTGATGGCGGCAAAAGGATCCCCACCATATGCTGGTCGTGCCACCTGGAACGAAGTCTACGGGCTAGAAAAACCGAGCGAGTGAGTGCACCGCCGAAACTCACTTTGGGCGTGCTGCCGTCAGCCATGGCGAATCGAAACGGGTGACGCCGTGCGGTCTGGACAAAGGAGCGGTGAAGCGGGCGCATGTAGCGCTTGCGGAATTTGTAGGCCTCGGCGCCGAGTTCCTGCACGGCTTGCCTGACCTCCTGCACGCTGATGCTCGACGGCATGGGCTTGGCAAACGTGACCGTCACCGGGTACGGAATGCGGCGGGGGAACTTCCACAGGAATCTTCCCCTGTCGAAGCTGAAGACAGAACCCCAAACGCCACCAAGATTTACAGGAATGACGGGTACATCGATACCCTTCACGATGCGTTCCATGCCGCGACGGAATGGCAGCATCTGACCGATGCGCGTCATCTGCCCTTCGGGGAAGATGCACACCAGTTCTCCTTCCTTGAGCGCCTGCGTGGCGGAGCGTAGCGATTGAATCATCTCACGCGGGCGCAGTTGCGAGGAGATCGGAATAACGCCCATGATTTTTGCGAATGGCTTGACGAAGGGATGATCGTACGAACCCTTGAACATCAGAAAGCGAATCGGCCGATCGATAGATGCGATCAGCAGGACGGCATCGACCATCGATACATGGTTCGGGACGAGTAAGGCACCGCCCTTCACCGGCACGTTCTCACGTCCTTCCAGGTGAATGCGATAAAGAGTGTGCGTCGCAATCCACAGCAAAAGCCGCAACAAAGCGTCAGGCAGCAAATATAAAACGTACGTAGTCGCGGCGATGGTCACGATAGAAACAGAAAGAAATATCGCTGACGGCCCAAGATGCGCGAGATGCTGCAGAGCGTAGTAGATTCCCGCAGCGCCGCCGATTCCTACAAAGGAGAGCAGATTGGCCGCCGCAATCACACCCCCTTTGTCTTTTTCATTGGGGCGATGTTGGATAAGCGCGTTCACGGGAACGGCGAAGAATCCAGCGGCAAATCCCAAAGCAGCCAGGAGAATCAAAACCCGATTGAAGGAAAGGTTATGGGCGGAGAGTAGAATCCCGAATACCGTCATACCGAGTGAACCGAGCGGGATGAGACCATACTCGACTTTTCCGCCAGAAAGATAGCCGGCGGCAAGGCTACCCAAGCCAATGCCGATTGCGACTGCTGCCTGAAGAATGCCGGTATTTGTCGAAGTGGTATGCAGAACATCGCTACCGTAGAAAACGATATTGGCGGTGAGCAACGCCCCCAGAAACCAGAAATAGGTACTGCCCAGAATGGCCAGCCACAGTACGCGGTCCTTGTGGATTAGCTGCAGTTGCTTCCACAGATCCCCAAGCGGGTTGGCGCGGAAGGCCTTCGTTGGATCGGCTGCCGGCACTTTGGAAATACCTAAGCTAAGGAAAAGACCGCACACGGACAGGGCGAGAAAGAGGACGCCTGCCCAACCTTCTTTCCCGTGAAAGAAATCGGCCAAAAATGCTCCAGAGACTCCGCCGGCAATGACGGCCAGGAATGTACCAAATTCAATGATGCCGTTGCCCCAGGAGAGCTTCGGCTCGGGTAGAAGTTCGGGTAAGAGCCCATATTTCGAAGGGCCAAAAAGGGCCGCCTGCGTACTAGCCAAAAAGACGGCGGCCATTTCAAGGTCGAGATCCTGACGGGCGAGTCCGACAATCGCGAGCAGCATGACCGCGAGCTCGATGACTTTCGTCCAGATGGTGACGGTACGCTTGCTGCACCGGTCGGCGAGAAAGCCTCCTACCATTGAGAACAGAATGAATGGCAACGAGAAGAGGGTACCCACGATCAGCACCAGACGATCCCGGCTCGCCTGGTGCGCAACGGTGGCGAGAATAATAAAGACAACCAGGTTTTTCAGGCCATTCTCGTTGAATGCGCCCTGAAACTGGGTGGCGATCAGAAACCAGAAGCCGCGGGAGCTCCGCGGATGTAATCCTGAGGTTGGACTGCTCTGATGATCGGGAAGTACAGGCTCGCTTGCCGCAACTGCAGCTTGGCTCATAGGATTGAAGTGAGTTCGATAAACTGGGCTGGTCCAGCCCCGCATATAGTGCCACGGACAGGAGTCTGGTTCCAGTCCCTTGGGATAGAACGCAAGTTAGTAGGGGGCTTGCAATTAGGAATAAAATGCAAGGTCACGAGGGTGCCGCGTTCTAGTATGTAGGCTTAAGCAAATCGAGCACATACGACGGAGTCCCAATTGGATGACTTGGCCGTGCTGTTCGCGTTGTTAGGTTTTGGCCTCCTTTTAGCCGTTCCAGTCTCTATAGCCATACTTTTTGCGAGACAGCGAAGGCTACGGCTAACGCTCGACGAAGTTCTTGAAAGCCAGAGCGAGCAAAACGCCGCATTTCATCGCGAGCTACTGGAGTTGAAGCGGCAGCTTGCACCCACACAAAACGTTCGGGCCGGGCAAGATGTTCCGCCGCAGGTCGATGCTCCTGCACAGCGGCACGTGAAAATCACCCAACCGGGCGTCGAGAAGTCTCCAATCATCGAAAGAACCGGACCGACTCACAAGGGGGTCGAGGCAGGACGACCAATCGAGCAACCACGGATCCCGGACAAAGCGGGGATATCCGAGCCAGTCCCCCTTGCGGCGAGGAAAATTGAACTTCCAGGTAAGCCACCTGCCGTCCAGCAACCGGCGAAGGTGACAGCACCGGCTCCAGGTGCAAGCGAGACGAAGTTCTGCAGCTGGTGCGGAACCGCACACGCCGGCGGGACTGAGAAGTGCCCGCCAGGTGCGGCCTTTTCAGGGCGCGCTACGGAAACAAAACCCCAATCTCCGGCTGCCGACGAGAAGATCGCCTCGAGGCGGGAGCATCTGCCTTCCGCTCGTGAAACTGGGCCGAGCATTCCCTCTATTGCGAGCGTTGCAAGACCAGAGATGCCTCGAGAGACGCCGCCACCGAGCAGGCCTCCAGCTGGGCCGCAAACCTCTGCGCGGACCCCCGCTCCCCCACAGTCTTCCATGCTGCGTGTGCCGGCCACGCAAAAACCTGAGAAGCGTACCCGGTCAGTTTTCGCTATTGAAGAGGCACTGGGCAGGAATTGGCTGAATAAGGTCGGAATCACCCTGCTTGTCATTGGAATTGCAAGCTTCGGAATTTATGAACTGGGGCAGGTTGGTCCCTTGGGGAAGGTCATTGCTTCCTACGCGGCAGCACTCGGCCTTCTCGCTGGTGGGATCTTCCTCGACCGGCGTGAGCGCTACCGAATCCTCGGGCACACGCTTATCGGCGGTGGCTGGGCGCTCCTCTTCTTTACTACCTATGCCTTGTACAACGTTCCCGCGATGCGCGTGCTCAGCTCCGAAGTGCCGGATCTCGTGCTCATGCTTATGGTCGCCGCTGCCATGGTGGTTCACACGTTGCGCTATCGATCGCAGCTGGTGACCGGACTGTCGTTCCTGCTCGGCTATAGCACCGTGGCCATGAGTCACGACACGGTGTACAGCCTGTCTGCGGGTGTGGTTCTCGCCATCGGGCTTGTCGGGATCGTTCTCAAGATGGGCTGGTACGAACTCGAGGTATTTGGAATTCTATCCAGCTACCTTAACCACTTGTACTGGCTGTACCGGATTCTCGGTTCAGGCGGAGCACAAGGGCATGACTTCTCCGATTATCACGTCAGTAGCGCTCTGCTTCTCTTCTACTGGGCGACTTTCCGTTTCTCGTATGTCGTGCGCAAGATCAAATCGTCCGCCGAAGAGAACATGTCGACCATCGCGGCCCTGTTGAACACACTGCTATTGATGGGAGCGATGAAATTCCAGTCGGTGCACCCGGAGCTGGCGTTCTATGCGCTCCTGGCGATTGGCGCGATCGAGTTCAGTATTGCGCAGCTCCCGATAACAAAGAAACGCAGGAAGGCGTTCGTGTTGTTAACGATTGTGGGCACGTCACTGATGGCGTCGGCGGTGCCGTTCCGCTACTCCGGCAACAATGTCTCAATTCTGTGGCTTATCGGCGCCGAGGCGTTGCTACTTTCTGGAGCGATGTTCGATGAAGTCGTATTCCGGCGATTGGGATTGCTGGCGGGACTATTGGTCGGTGGGCACCTGGCGGCCATCGATTTCCGGCACCTAGTCGAAACGCGGGAGAGCAGCGAAGCCATCGTGCTCACAGCGGGAATAACTTTCGCGCTTTGCGCCGTAGTCTTTTATTTCAATTGCCTGTTCGTTCCGCAGCGCTGGCGCCTGTTCGCCCAGTGGCGTGATCCGCAATTATTGGCTTTGCATTCCTACGTTGGTGCGTTTGCGGCCGTCTCGGCATCGTGGGCACTATGCTCGAACGATTGGACGGCATTGGCATTCGCGGGAGCAATGGTCGTGCTTGCGGGAACCGCGCGCGGCCTCAAGTTCCCGGCGCTGAACACTTCTCACCTTCAGGCGCAGTACGGCGTTATCAGCTGTCTTGCGTTATATCGCATTGCCATCATTAATCTCCACACGGAAGCTGTCCGGTTTGCACATGTCCAGACACGCCTGATCACGTTGCCGATCCTGGCGGCGATGTTCTACTTCACAGCAAAATGGGCGTTGCTCCGCGACGACAAGAAACAGCACACGTTCCGAGACTTATTCGCGTTTGTCGGAACCGCGCTGATAACCGCATTGATCTATCTCGAAGTGCCGGAGTTCTGGCAGGGGCTCGCAGCGATCGCGTTCGCGGTGGTTTTGTTCGAAATCTCACGGAAGCTGCCGTATTCCGCGTTCATCTGGCATGCTCACATTCTGAGCGCGCTCGCTATCGCAGCGGCAGTCACCGCCGATCCCGGAAGCACGCATGTGTGGCAATCGATCCCGCTCCATGCAGTAACGGCACTGCCTGTGGCTGCCGGATTGTACTGGATCTCCAAAAGAACGAAAGCGCCGAACGCAGAAGGGGCAAATGTGAGCCGCGCAGCTTACACCTGGGCTGGGACCGGACTTATGGCTTGGGTGCTGTTCGAAGCAATGCCGGGAGCATGGATCGCAGTGGCATGGATTGCCTTTGCAATCGCCCTTGCGTTCGCGATGCGGCGCCTGAGCTACAGCCATCTTGGCTGGCAAGCAAACGCATTAGTAGCAGCGGCCGTTGTCCGAACCTTCACTTTCAATTACGCGCTGCAAGAAAAGCTTTGGGCGGGATTCTCGCTGCGAATCGTGACCGTATCGCTCGTTGCGGCGGGCGTCTATTTCCTCTCACGCAAGGCGGTGGAGAAAGAAGCCGTGTCGGCTCGGGCCATCACGTACCTGCACACCTTCGCCGGGACGGGTCTACTTTCCCTTCTGGCGTGGTATGAAGCTCCGAGTGGCTGGCTTGCAGCGGTGTGGGCTGTCTTTGCCCTAGCGTTAGCTGTAGTTGATCGGCGTTTCGACTTCCATGATCTCGGCTGGCAAGCTCATGGCTTGGCCGGTCTGGGGCTGGTTCGTGCCGTCGTGGTGAATCTTCCCATTACCTACACGTGGCATGGCATCAGCGTACGACTGTTATCGGTTGCAATTGTTGCGCTTGTGCTTTATGCGCTCTCTCAGCTGAGTCGCATGCCCGACTCGTGGCGCGAGCAGGGCTTTCATCATGTGTATTCGTGGGCTGCGTCAGCCTTGTCTGCGGTGCTGATGTGGTATGAACTGCAACCGCTCACGGTGGCCATCGGCTGGGCCGTGTTTGGCCTTGTATTGTTCGAGTACGGGCTGATGCGCTCGGTAAAGCAGTTCCGCTTTCAGTCGTACGTGGCATTGTTGGCAGCATTCGCTCGTATTTTCTTTGTAAATTTGGTTGCGGGCACTCCGGGAGACCTCTGGGGACCGCGTCTGTACACGGTGCTGCCCATCACGCTGATTCTCTTCTTCGTCTATTCGCAGATTGGGGAAAAGAATTCGGAGGAGGATTCCCGGCTCCGGGCTGACACGCTAGTCGGATATCTGGGGACGGGAACTGTCGTGGCACTTTTGTATTTCCAATTTCAGAGTGATTGGCTTGTGACGGTATGGGCCTGCCTGGTTCTTGCCCTATTCGCAGTGGCGATGTGGTGGAATCGGGCAACATTCCTGCATCAGGCACTGCTGTTGACCGTGGGGTCGTTGGCCCGCGGACTAATGCACAACTTGTTCGGAGCCAGCTACTTTAGCGAGGGAACCTGGACCGGCAGGTTCGTCGTGCTTGGTTCGGGGGTCGCCGTTCTCCTGCTGTGCTTGCCTTTCGCGTTTCGGCTGCGTGGGCGATGGCAGCCGCCGGCAAACTCCAGGAAGTGGCTGGCTGCAATTCCTGCTCGTCCTGAGCAGGTCATGTTCTTCGCGCCCATCCTACTCTTGACGCTAATGCTCGCCCTGAAGATGCGTGCTGGCATGGTAACGGTTTCATGGGGTTTGGAAGGAATGCTGATTATCTTGCTGGCAATGGCGGTGAATGAGAGGAGCTTCCGGCTGACCGGCTTGATTCTACTTCTGGTCTGCGTCGGAAAGGTGTTGGTAATGGATGCTTGGGGTCTTTCCCCGAGAGACCGTTATGTCACGTTTATGATCCTTGGCGCCGCCCTGATCGCGGTATCGTTTCTGTACAGCAAATATCGCGATACCATTCGCCAATTCCTATGAAACGCGCCGTGGTTTTTTCCGCCGTCCTGGGGATAGCGGTGGCTGCGATCTACGTCAGCGAGCGCCGCCGCGAGAAAAGCTCCGTCTCGCCCAATGCCTTGCTGGCGGTGGCGGCCGATGTACAACGCGATATCACGCGCGCCCCCATGCACTTCACTCGGATCTCGGATGAGGAGGAAATCAAAATCGGCAATGAACTCGCCGCGAGATATTCGGCCTTCCAGGAGAAACTCAGTCCCGAAGAGCAGGGCCTCGCAGACTATGTGGCCAAGGTTGGCCTAACGGTCTCCTCCCACGCACACCGGCGGCTACCCTATCAGTTCCATCTAATCCCCGATCACTCCATGGTCAACGCCTTCTCGCTTCCCGGGGGCCACGTTTTTTTTGGTGAGGGCCTGCTCGATCTCATGTCCAGTGAGGACCAGCTCGCATTCATTGCCGGGCACGAGATCGAACACATTGATCATTACCATTGCGTGGAGCGGGTCCAAATAGAAGCGCAGTTCAGAAAACTGAAACTCGGGATCGTCGGCGAACTGGTTCAGATACCTCTGCAAGCGTGGGAGGTCGGATACAGCAAAGACGAAGAACTGGAGGCCGATCGGGAAGGATTGCATCTGGCGGTACTGGGCGGGTATTCGCCCTATGGCGCCATGACGTTGTTCCAAAGCTTCAATGAGCTCCACGCGGAATATGTAATTCACGCGAAGAACCCCGAACAGGAGCTCTCGGAACTTGCCGTCCAGAGTCTCAAAGGATATTTCCGATCTCATCCGGCTACATCTGATCGCCTCGCCCAAGTCGAGCGCGTCGTCGCTGAGGAGCATTGGCAGGGCAGAACAGCCCAGCGGCCATTCCACGTGGAATATGAAGTTCACAACGGCCAAGTAGTACACAAAAGGTGAAATTGTCCGACACTCCTCAACTCCACAAATCGCACACGAATCTTGCCGAGTATTTTGAAAAGGTTGAAGCCTAGACTCGCCGCATCCAGAAGCTAGAAGGCCAAACACGATCGCCGTCCGCGGTGGGCACGAAACGGCGCTTCGATTTCGGCATGTTGCGATAGCTGTGCCGCCAGTTGGGGAAACATTGCTCGAGCGCCATAGGGTGATACGCTTGCATGGCGCTCGCTGCCCACAGTACCTCGAATTCTCGATTGAAGCTGAGAAACGCCTGGAGCAAGTACTGCTCCGACCAGAACCAAAGCTTGTTCAACACTGCGTCGCGAGGATAGTCGAACGGCAAGAAAATGTCGTGAATGTGCACCAATACGCCGCGGCGAAGCCGCGGAAGAATCTGAAGATATTCCCGTGTTACATCGCTTCCCGTCGCCACCACGTGACTGGAATCAATGAAGAGAATGTCTCCACTTGCGAGCTCATCAAACAATTCAAGCTCAACATCTTGTACTGCACGCGGAACCTGCTGTAGCCGCTCGTTCCAATGTGCGCCAGGAAGCCGTTCCGGGCTAGGATCAATGGAAACAAGGCTGCCCTCAACTCCATCACAGGCGGCGTTTCGTTCTAGGGCGGCGGCCAACACACGCGTGCTGTAACCAGTGCCGATTTCCACGATGCGAATAGGCTTTGAGCGTCGTACGAGCCCATAGGCGACCTCGGCGTCAACTGCCTCAAAATACCCGTTGTTGTAGTGATAAGCACAATCGTCGCATGGCCCACTCTGGAAATCACACTCGGCCGCGAATGCAGCCAACTCCCGCCCTAATTGATCTTGCTCATTGAGGGACACGCCTCCCGGGAGGGGATACTTGCACCAATCACGTTTTTCCAACTCGGAAACGTCGGGGACCGGCCAATAGAAATGGTTTGGAGTTATGCTGATCCCCAAATTCTGCAAGACGCGAAAAAAGTTCACCATAAGCGGAAAGACCAGAGGTTTTTCATGCAAGCGTCGAACGGCAGCAACCAGCCATCGCCTTGCTCTACTACTCTGCTCGACGGTTGGGCGTCCTGAGAGCTGAGGCGACACCTCCTCTCCGATGAGGCGAGCACCCTTCGCCGAACGAGGGCTAACATTAACCATGAAGTTACCCCGACTAATTTCTTGGATGGGGAAACCTCTGCAATGGTGCACTGAGTATCCGAAGATGGCGATCGGCATGAACAATTTCGAAAAGTACAAACACTTCTTGGGCTCCGGTCATGGGGGGCGTACCATGTACCTGACCGGCCCACGCGCTAGTACCTTGGGATTCTTTAAGATGCGACACCTCACGGGGCATCCACCCAACCTCGGTTCGCCCGCTGAGCCGCCAAGCCATCATTGTGTCTCACCCGCGTTCTGGAACAGTTGCATTGCCTCGAAGGATGGCCTGGACTAGACTTATGGTTGTGAGACATACAGCCAAAGCCGGCATTGCGATTCTGGCAGTGTTATTGGCGGCTCTACCCGTGATGGCGTGCGTGCGGCCAGGCGTCACAATGACCACGGCTGAGCGGGAATGCTGCAAGCGCATGCCGGAACAGTGCGGGCATTCTGGCATGGCCAAGTCGCATGAATGCTGCCAAATTCGGACTTCACCGAACGACCTTCATGCCCTGAAGACTTCGCCTTTCCACTTGAACCATTTTTTCGGTGACCTCGACGCGGAGGTTGCCAACTTAGGCTTCGCTTCTGAGCTGACTCCGGTTCTCGCAGGCATTAACCCTTCGACAACTCACAGCCCACCTGGACCTTCCTCTGTCCTGACAACTGTCCTCAGAATCTGATTATCCCTCCTCAGAGCTACTAGGCATTCCGTGTATTCATACGCATTCATGCGCCCACTCGTTTGAGTTTGCGGAGGAAAGATGCAAGGCATTGGCTCGCACCGAAGGTTTTTCGATCGTATTCATCATTCGCTAACCAGTACAGCTCTGCTCCTTGGAGCATTCATTGTCGGCAGCAACGCTCAAGCTCAGCAACCATCGAATCCCCCGAGCTCGCATGGTCGAGCTGAAGCTCCTGCCACGACACCGCATCTTGGGACTCCGACCGCTCTGCGTGAATTAGTAAGAGAAGCCGAGCAACAAAACCCGCAACTTGCGGCTTCATTCCACGCGTGGCAAGCCGCACGGAATGCTCCTGCGCAGGTCTCGGCTCTCCCCGAAACGCAAGTGTTCGTGCAGCAGTTCGCGGTCGGTAGTCCGCGGCCCTTCTCCGGTTACAGCAACAGCGACTTCGCCTACATCGGCTTCGGCGCTTCGCAGGACTTCCCTTATCCCGGCAAACGTCCACTACGCGCCCAAGTAGCGCAATACGAAGCGCATGCAATGGAGGCTCAGACGGACTCCGTCCGCCGGACGCTAATCGGCAACCTCAAGTTAACCTACTTTCGTCTGGCATACATTCAACAGACTTTAGAGGTTCTAGAAAGGAACGATGACGTCCTGCGTCAGGTGGAGCAGGCGGCTGAAGCACGTTACCGGGTAGGCCAGGGCAACCAGCAGGATGTCCTTAAAGCGCAGTTGCAGCATACGAAGATCCTTCAAGAGATCGCTCACCACCACGAACAGGAAGGGATGCTAGAGGCCCAACTCAAGCAGCTGGTAGGGCGGGCACAGGACTCGGCGGACATTGACACCGAAACGCTCACCAGACGGAGGCTTTCCTACAGCGCGGCTGATCTTTTGCAGAAAGTTCGTGAGCAGAATCCCGATGTCCGCTCAAAACAAGCTGCCATTCAAGCGCAGACCACGCAAGTCGAGCTGGCACACAAGAATTCCAGACCGGATTTCAATCTCGCCTACACCTATGAGCGCACCGGGAGTCAAAGTCGCGATTACTACATGGGGACGTTTGGAATTCGGCTCCCTAATCGGGGACGGCAGAAAGCCGAGTTGGCGGAAGCACAGCAAAAGCAACAGCAGGCACGGCGAGAACTCGACTCCGAACTGCAACGCGTGCTCTCGGAAGTGCAGCAACAATACGTGCAGGCCAAAACTTCTGAAGAACGGTTGGAGATTTACGAAGAAGGTCTGGTGCCGCAATCACAGGCCACCTTTCGCTCTGCTCTGGCCGCATATCAATCGAACCGGCAAGATTTTGGAAGTTTGCTCTCCTCTTTCTTGGATGTCTTGAACCTCGACCTCGAATATCGAAGTGAGATTGCAGATCACGAATCAGCTCTGGCACAGCTGGAAAGCCTGACTGGAGTCGAGATTCCATGAACCAGCACAATTTCCCGATGAATCAGCACGAAGGAAACCCAGATAAAGGATCAACCATGCTCCTTCGAGAACAGAATCTCTATCGCCGATGGTTTTGGATCGCCATGAGCACAACCGTTGCGCTTGCGTTGGTTTCCTTAGCCTTGTGGTGGCAACTAAGCCGCATCCGCGGTGATTCGCATAGCAACCCCACTTCGACAGATATGGCGATGCCACAATCGTCTGCGCCGAACAGGTCTGACTTCAGCCCAAACTTCTCGGCCGAAACCGGCGCCAACAACGCGCCAGATACACCACTGGCACCGATCCGATTGACGCCGCAACGGATGCAGAGCATCGGCATTGTGCTGGGCAAAGCAGAATCGAAAGTGGTCCATTCTGAGCTTCGCTTTTACGGAAATGTAGAAGTCAACGAGCGGCGGCTGGCTAATGTGCAAACACGTTTTGCGGGATGGATCCGCAAGGTCTATGCCGACACGACAGGCAACTTCGTTAGAAGAGGCCAGCCCTTGTTTACGATTTACAGTCCTGACTTGGTCTCGACCGAACAGGAATACTTAGTTGCCAAGCACAACTCCGAATCCCTGCAAACCAGCACAGTCGATGGAGTTGCCTCGGGTGCTTCTTCGCTCTTGGAAGCCGCAAGGGCGAGGCTACTCCAGTGGGAAATTTCTCCAGCTGAAATAGAACAGTTGGATCGTACGGGAAAACCGATTACAGATCTCACCATCTTTTCTTCCGTTTCCGGCTACATCCTGGACAAGAAGGCACTGCCGAACATGTATGTGCAACCGGAGACGATGTTGTACACGGTTGCCGACCTCTCAGACGTTTGGGTAATCGCACAAGTCTTCCAAAGCGATGCGGGCAAAATCAAGCCAGGCGATTCAGCAGAAATCACCCTGAACGCCTACCCCGGCCGGGTCTTTAAGGGGCGAGTGGATTCCGTCCTACCGCAGTTGGACATGAACACCCGCACGTTGCCGCTGCGGTTGGTTTTTCCCAATTCCGCCATGAAGCTTCGGCCAGGGATGTACGTGAACGTTCGCGTGGAATTGCCCCTGGGGGATCAACTCGTCGTGCCGACCTCGGCGTCGTTCCATTCCGGCACCAGAAATCTGGTGTTCGTCTATCAGGGCGAAGGCAGCATCGAGCCTCGCGAGGTTGAGTTCGGGCCGCTGGCGGGCGATCAGATCGTTGTCAGCAAGGGACTGAAGGCTGGTGAACAGATCGTGACCTCGGCAAATTTCCTAATCGATTCCGAAGCGCAACTGCAAGCCGCGGCCGGCGCTTTTGCCCCCCCGCCTCCCGGAGCTGGCCAGGCCGCGTCGATGAATGCCCTGCCGCAGGCGAACGTCGAGCTGGCAACGGATCCCACGCCTCCACACAGGGGCGGAAACATGGTGCGCGTGAAACTCACCACCCAGGACGGAAAGCCCATCGCTGGCGCCGACGTGACCGTGACCTTCTACATGGCGGCGATGCCCGCCATGGGAATGGCTGCGATGAGAACGACCCTCAAGGCCAGCGACCAAGGCGAGGGAATGTACCAAGGCCAAGGGGATCTTGGCTCAGGAGGCACTTGGGAAGTCACGATCCGCGCACAACAGAACGGGCAGGTGATTGCCAACAAACAAATGTCAGTGAATGCAACGGGAGGTACGCCGTGATCTCCCGAATTATCGAATGGTGCGCACACAATCGCTTTCTGGTATTTACCGGGGTGGCGTTACTTGTGCTCGCAGGGATTTGGTCCTTGGGCCATATCCCGCTTGACGCTCTGCCGGACATATCCGACGTCCAGGTGATCATTCATACCAATTGGGAGGGTGAACCGCCAAGTATCATCGAGGACCAGGTTACTTACCCAATCGTCACGGCATTACTGGCCGCACCCCGGGTAAAGGCAGTGCGCGCGCAGACAATGTTCAATGACTCGTACGTGTTCGTTGTTTTTGAAGACGGCACTGATATCTATTGGGCACGTTCACGAGTCATTGAATATTTGCAAACCATCGCCGGCAGGTTGCCTCCGATCGTCCATCCCATGATCGGACCCGACGCAACCGGCGCCGGCTGGGTCTATGAATACGCGTTGGTTGATCGGAGCCACACCCACAGTCTCGCTGACCTGCGAAGCCTGCAGGACTGGCACCTGCGGTATCAGCTGGAAACCGTTCCGGGCGTAGCGGAAGTCGCGAGTATTGGCGGGTTCGTGCGTCAGTACCAGGTGAACGTCGATCCAGAGAAGCTGCTTGCATACGGCATCCCGCTCTCCACCGTGATTGATCGTGTGAAGTCGAGCACCAACGAAGTGGGCGGGCGGGTGCTCGAATTGAGCGGAACACGTTACATGGTCCGGGGCCTCGGCTACCTCAAGTCGCTGGACGACTTGGCGAATGTTCCGGTTATGGCCAAGAACGGGACACCTGTTCTGCTTAAAGACTTGGGGACAGTTACTTTCGGGCCCGACACTCGCGAAGGGGTTGCGGAGTGGAACGGCGAAGGCGAAACCGTAGGCGGCATTGTCGTCATGCGATATGGACTGAATGCGCTGACCGTGATTGAGGGTGTCAAGAGAAAGCTCGCTCAGATCAAGGCGTCGCTTCCTCCGGGTGTCGAGATTCTTCCCGGCTACGACCGTGGAGGACTGATCAGCGAATCCATCAATACCCTCAAGCGAAACCTGTTCGAAGAAGCTGCCATCGTTTCCGTCGTCATCATTGTCTTTCTATTTCACTTCCGTTCGGCATTGATTCCGATTCTCACTTTGCCCATTGCACTCGTGATCTCGTTTATTCCCATGTACTACCTGGGCGTCAGTTCCAACATAATGTCGCTCGGTGGTCTGGCACTTGCGATTGGGGTATTGGTGGACGCCGCAATTGTCATGGTCGAAAACGGCTACCGCCATTTATCCGAGCGCCAGCTCGAAAACGAAGCAAACGACTCGAATGGCTCATCGGGGGTGGATCACGCGGTACGGGGAACCTCTAAACCAGTTGAGCGGGAGCGGGTTCGCATCCTGATTAGTGCAGCCAAGCAAGTGGGTCCGGCCTTGTTCTTTTCCCTGCTCATCATTGTGGTTTCGTTCCTCCCCGTCTTTCTTCTCGAGGCGCAAGAAGGGCGCATGTTTCGTCCGTTGGCGTGGACGAAAACCCTGGCAGTAGGTTTCTCTTCCTTGCTTGCAATCACCCTAGTTCCCATTCTCATGGTCATGTTCGTTCGAGGAAAACTGCACCCAGAATCGGAGAATCCAGTTTCCAGAGTTACTCAGGCAATCTATCTGCCGATCTTGCGGCTCGCCCTGAAATACCGCAAGACGACTCTGCTGCTCAACCTGGCTTTCCTGCTGGTGACGTTCCCGTTGATCTTCCGGCTGGGCAGCCAGTTCATGCCTCCTTTATTTGAAGGCTCTTCGCTTTACATGCCCACAGCTCTTCCCGGCATCTCCATCACGCAGGCCTCGCAACTTTTGCAGGAACAAGATCGAGTCCTTCGATCCTTCCCGGAAGTGGAGTCGGTCTTTGGAACCGTCGGTCGCTCGGACAGCGCAACCGATAATGCACCGCTCGACATGTACGACACCACGGTGATGCTCAAGCCCCGCGAGAAGTGGCGACCAGGCATGACCTACGAGAAGCTCATCGGCGAAATGGATGCTGAGCTGCAGTTTCCCGGTCTCACCAATACCTGGACCATGCCGGTCCAGAACCGACTCGACATGGCGCTAACCGGAATCAAGACGCCCACAGGAATCAAGCTTCAGGGTACAAGCCTGGAGCAGATTCAGCAGTTCGGGGCTCAGGTGCAACAGATCCTTTCTGGGCTACCGCAAGTCCGTTCGGTGTTTGCCGAGCGAGTCTCGCAAGGCTTTTATGTCAATGTGGACGTGAACCGGCCAGAAGCGGCAAAGTACGGATTGACCATCGCTGACGTACAACAGGCGGTCGAGTCCGGGATCGGCGGCATGAACGTCGCGGAGAACATCGAAGGACGCCGTCGCTATCCAATGAATGTGCGTTATCAGCGCGATTTCCGCGACAACCCGGAAGAACTCAGTCGCGTATTGATTGCCACCCCATCTGGCGCGCAGATTCCAATCTCTGAAGTGGCGAAGATTTCATTCTCGCGCGGTCCGGCGATGATCCGCGATGAAGACGGGCAGCTGACCGGCTACATCTACCTTGACCTTAACACCACCGACTACAGCGGATTTGTGAACCAAGCCACCCGAATGCTTCGAGAGAAACTGCAATTGCCTGCGGGCTACACGTACCAGTGGTCGGGCGAGTATGAATTTCAGCTACGTGCGAAGGAGCGTCTGAAGATCATTCTTCCCGTCGTCTTCTTTGTCATCTTCATGCTCCTTTATATGATTTTTCACTCGGTAACAGAGGCGTTGGTGCTGATATTTCCCACCTTTTACGCCATGACCGGCGGCCTGATCTTGCAATGGTTTCTCGACTACAACTTCAGTGTAGCCGTCTGGGTCGGTTACATCGCATTGTTCGGAATAGCCGTAGAAACCGGCGTCGTGATGGTCGTCTATCTTCATGAATCCCTCGATAAGCGGATGGTATCGGGCCGCGTTCTCACCGATGCCGACATTCACGAAGCGGCGATTGAAGGAGCAGTACAGAGGCTTCGTCCAAAACTCATGACCGTGAGTGCGGTCTTAGCCAGCCTCATTCCGATCCTTTGGGCAACCGGCATCGGTTCCGACGTCATGAAGCCGATTGCTGCTCCTATTGTTGGCGGAATGATTACCTCAACCATTCATGTGCTGATCCTGGTTCCAGTGTTCTTTGTGCTGATGAAGGAACGTTCGCTACGACGTGGAACTCTGCGCGGGAAACCGGGCGAATAGGACAGGGATGGAAAAGAGTTGAGTTTGTCTAAGCTTGGATCAGGGAGGCTAGGAACGAGCATCAGCTGGGGGAACGAGACCGCCGGGCCCTCCTACGAGAGCCCGAGGACGGCGGCTGTCAGCCTGGACGCTGTGGCTTCGACTTCTTCCCGCGAGGTGGCCCGTCCTAGGCTGAAGCGAATGGCTCCCATACCTATCTCCGCTGGGATCTTCATCGCCGTCAGAACCGGAGACAGTTCCACTGAGCCCGAATGGCAAGCAGATCCCGTAGAAGCGGCAACATCTTCCATCCGCGCCAAGATCTCTGATCCCACTTTGCCTACGAAGCTGACGTTGAGCGTGTTAGGCAACCGCTCGACAGAATGGCCATTGAGCACGACGGCGCCCCTAAAACGATCTTCTATCAGCTGCCACAACAGGTCACGCAGGTGGCGGGCTGACTCCATCCCTACCCAACTCTCAGCAAGGGAGCAAGCCACGCCCAGTCCGGCGTCAAGCAGGATATTCTCGGTGCCCGCGCGCCGCCCACGCTCATGCCCAGCTCCGTGAATGAGCGGTTCCAACCGGACACCGTTGCGGACATAGAGTGCGCCGATTCCTTTCGGCCCATACATCTTATGGCCTGCAACCGACAGCAGGCCGACACCAAGTTCATCCACACGAGTGCTAATTTTCCCCACCGATTGCGCCGCATCCGTATGGAACAGAACTTCATGTTCGTGGGCAATCCGGGCAACGTCAGTGATCGGCTGAATAGTGCCAACCTCGTTGTTGGCATGCATGATGGAAATCAATGTCGTGCGCGACTTGATCGCGCGTCGGACCTCGTCAGGATCGATCCGCCCGAACCCATCGACGGGGAGATAGGTCACTTCTGCGCCTAGGCGTTCTAAAAACCGGCATGGATTGATGACGGCAGGGTGCTCCACTTGCGAGGTAATGATATGCACGCCGTCCTTTCGAGCGGCAAAGAACACACCTTTGAGTGCCTGATTGTTGGATTCGCTGCCTCCGCTCGTGAAGACGATCTCCTCGGGCTGGCAGCCCAAAAGAGCAGCTACCTGACATCGCGCCTTTTCAACTGTCTCTCGTGCTTGCTGACCGGCCCAGTGGTCGCTGGAAGGGTTACCGAACGTCCCCTGGAGCAGTTGCTGCATGGCATCTCCAACTTCGGGTGCGAGCGGCGTGCTGGCGTTGAAGTCGAGGTATATGCGTTGATGTTTGGGCGCGCTCATGAATATCCATCGATCGGA
>Ga0068856_100000326_pt1 | contig 52440 bp, 44 predicted proteins | sample KBSCornC62_FD_66595 | JGI IMG/M metagenome (GOLD analysis project Ga0068856, IMG submission 66595) | Corn rhizosphere microbial communities from Kellogg Biological Station, Michigan, USA - KBS Corn C6-2 | ecosystem: Host-associated > Plants > Roots > Rhizosphere > Soil ...
ACGCCTGCCCCGACTCCGGACGACACGGATCGGGTGCCTCCGCGTCTGAGGGTTCAAAATCCGAGTGCAAGCAACACGAAATATGGCTTCGTCATCCTGAATGGTTGGGCGGCAGACAACAGAGCTGTGAAGCGGGTTGAGATGCGCACGGGAAATGGTCCCTACCAGCAGGTAAGCGGTCGCCCGAGCTTCTGGTACCAGCTCGCCACTCTCAACCCGGGGCGCAATGTATTCTACATCCGCGCCATTGATACGTCGGGGAATGTCTCCGGCGTGAAGCGGATCATCGTGACGCGGAACTAATTCGAGAAGGAGCTGCTCTTGATCACCTGGTTGAACGTCATGATCCAATTTGCCGATCTCGACTAGACTCTAAGAGACACTAAGGGGGCAGCATCCCGATCTTCCGCGCCTCCGTATCTCCAACTGCGGGCGATACGGAAGATTACTCGGAGTGGACATCGCTGAGCGCCTGCACAATCCGCTCGATGATGCGGGTGCCCATGGTCGTGGCGACGATGCGGAGGAATTTCGGAAAATCGATTGCGGCCGAGTGATCGGCGAGGTCGGAAATGATTCTGACGACGAGTAGGGGACGTTCGTGCTCGTCGCAGACCTGGCCGACGGCGGCGCCTTCCATCTCGACAGAGAGAAGATCTGGCAATGCGGTGCGGAGATCGGCAATGCGTGCGGCCTCGGTGACAAATTGATCCCCGCTGGCGACGAGGCCGGCGTACACCTTCGGACTGCCGAGCTGGAATTCTGCGCGGATGTCTGTGCTCACATCGCTGGAAAAGCCGTCCTGCAGATAGGCTTCCGTAGTGGCGACGGCGCGTGTGACCCAGGCCGGAGGGGCGGGGAATCGGGATTTCCCGAGCAGGGGAATCTCGAATCGCTGGAACATCGGGAGCGCGCTGGCATCCATGTCATGCTGAACGAGGTCATTGGCGATGACGACATCGCCGATCCGCAGACTGGGACTCACGGCTCCCGCGACGCCGATGAAGACGATTGCATCGACGCCGAAGTGCTGGAGAAGGATGGTCGCACTGCTGGCCGATGAGACCTTGCCGCAGCGCGAGAAGACGAGGACGACGTCGACGCCATGCCATCGGCCGAGGATGTAGTCGCGGCCTGCGATGCGCTCGGTACTGGTGACCTCAATCGCGGCGCGAATGCCATCAACCTCCTCGGGCATGGCGCCCATCAGTCCAAGTTTCATGCGAAGGTTGATCGAATTCGGCGGTGGATCTTTTAGTCCGAGAGGCGGGTTATTCCTCGCCGAGCTTTTCCTCGAGCTTCTTCACGCGGGCGTAGAGCTTGCTGAGGCGATTGACCATGGCCATCTGTTCCTTCCAGGTCTGCAGCTCGCGGGCCGGGCTGCCGCAGACGATCTCGCCGGACTTGAGGCTGCGGCTGAGGCCAGTTTGGGCGGCGACGATGGTGCGGTCGCCGATCTCGATATGGCCGACGATTCCTGCCTGGCCGGCAAGGGTGACGTAGCTGCCAATGCGGGTGCTGCCAGAAATGCCGACCTGTGAGCAGATGATGGTATGCGCGCCCACGCGCACATTGTGCGCGATCTGGACGAGGTTATCGATTTTTGCGCCCTGCTGGATCCAGGTGCGGCCAAAGCGAGCACGGTCAATCGTGGTGTTCGCGCCGATTTCGACATCGTCATCAATCTGCACGATGCCGGTCTGGGGGATCTTCACATGCCGGCCGTCCTTGAGCTCATAGCCGAAGCCATCCGAGCCGACGACGACACCGCTGTGGAGTTGCACGCGATTACCGATCTTGCAGCGTTCGCGGACGGTGACCTGCGGATGAAGGAAGCAATCCTCCCCCAGCGAGACATGGTGGCCGATGGAGCACTGGGCACCGATCACGCTGCGGGCGCCGATCCTTGCGCCGGCCTCGATCACGGCTCCTGCGCCGACGTGGGCGGAAGGATCAACGTGTGCACCCTCGGCAACGACGGCCGTCGGATGAATGCCCGCGGGATAGACGATCGGCTCGGGTGCGAAGCGGGCGAGAATGGCGGCGAATGCGGCGCCGGGATTATCAACCCAGATGCGAGCCGGAGCGATCTCCTCCGCGAAGCCATGGGGCACGAGCACTGCCGTGGCCTGGGTCGCGCGCAGCGCGGGGATGTACTTTGCATTGCCGAAAAACGCGATATCACCGGGACCGGCCTCGACGAGTGAGGCGGGACCATGGATTTCGATGGTGGCATGCTCAGGCTGTACATGCCCGGAGACGAGATCGGCAATTTCGCGGAGTGTCATGGTGAAGTTGATAGGAAAATCGGAGCGTGAGATGGCGGGGATTCTAAAGCTTACGCGGGCTGTCCGGGAAGTCTCTTTGACGGGCCATGGCGTTCCCAGCGCGGTGGGGCAGAAATCGCCCAGCGAGGATGCATGCGCTGTCGAGCAATGCCAGCGCATAAAGAAACCAAAAGGGCTCGAAGAGAATGCGAAAACGCGCGCGGATATTGGCGGTGACCATGATCACGAGCCACAGCAGAAGGAGAAAGCCTCCCCAGAGCTGGTGATAGCCAAGTGGGCGCTCCCGGATGGCCATGGCCAGCAGACCAAGAAGTGCGCAAATGTAGAGCCAGGGCAGCCCGTAGATGGGCCGGTCCGGGGCAAAACACACGGCAGAGAAGGCGCGCAAATAACGCGACAGCCAAGGGAGGGGATGATAGGCGGATCGCAGGAACGATCTGGTTTCCTCCAGGTTACCAAGCGTCACTCCCCAGAGAAGCGGCGCATCCGCTTGACTCTCCAGGTCGTCCGCATGGCGGTAGAGTGCTCGCAGTTGCCCCATGAATGGATAGCGATCGAAGTCGCCGCACGCTGGCTCGCGGTGGGCGAGCAGGAACTTCCGCAGGGCGAGCATGGGGAGCGCGGGCAGATTGCACGAGACGATTTCGACGGCTGCCCGGCCTGCGATGGCATTTACCCGCTTGCGAGCCCGCCGCAGGTCGGTACCTGATGAAACTTGCATCGCAATGAGGCGTGCTTCGAGAGTCTTGCGAAGTGGTGTGAGCTGGTTCGGATTCTTCCGTGCCCAATTCGACCGAGCCTCGAGTACCTCCGGACCCACTGCCTCCGCCACGCCGGGCGAGAAGATGAGATGCGAGGGAGCAAGGTGGAGGACAGATGTGAGGAGGAGCAGGCCGCTCTGGCTGGTGCGGACGATGGCGAAGAGCGCGAATGCCCAAAGGGCCGAGATCGTCATGGCGACGCTCCACTTTCGCCAGTTCCCCCAGAAAGTTCGGGCAACGAGGGCGATGGTGAAGAGGGAAAGGAGACAGCCTTCCGGTCGTGAGCCGGCTGCAAAGAGCGTCGCTACGAGCAGCAGGAAAAGGGTGTGCCGGCTCGGCGCACGCCAGTAGGCCGTGCCGGTGAGTGCGACGAGCAGGATGCCGGTGACGGCCCAGGTTTCCGTGAGAGCTGCGTGCTCGTACCAAAGGAGGACCGGATCGAGCGCCACAGCCAGTGTGGCGGGCACGATGAGCCACCTCCAGAAACGAAACCAGGCGAACGTCAGAAGCCCGCATGCAACGACGTCCAGCAGGCCAAGGAGGTGCTGCACTGCCGCCGCGAAGGGCAGGATCGGGACGTGCAGCAATGCGGGGATGCAATAGACGAGTGGTGCCAGAAATGTCTTCTTGCCGTCAATCTGCAGCGCATGCTGCGTGAGGAGCATATGTGCAGTCCGGACGAGCGGAGGAGTATCGCTGTGGACGAAAGCGGCCGGCATGCCGGCCAATAACCAGAGGCGAAGCGCGATGCCGACTACCAGTGCGGGAAGGCACAGCAGGAGCGCGGCACGGAACTCCCTGGTCCAGACGCGGTGCACGAGGCCTTTCAATGCGGCTGGGGCGAGGAGCTTCGTGAGCCGGGCATTCATGCGATGCGCCGCGGGGCGGCCCCGCAGCTCCGTGGAGTGTTATATCGGCAGCGGAGACATGCGGGAGGGTCGCCTCATATCGAAAGGCGCTCAGGCCCCGCGTAAGCCGCCGAGGAGAAGCTCGGCATTCGATCGCGTATGGAGAATGTTCGAGAGCAGCACTTCCATCGCTTCGACTGCGGGCAGCTCGGCCAGCTGCTTGCGCAGGCCGACGATGCGGTCGTATTCGTCCGGATGAAGGAGGAGATCTTCCCGCCGCGTCCCCGATTTCGTGATATGGATTGCGGGGAAGATGCGCTGCTCGGCAATGGTGCGATCGAGATGCACCTCCATGTTCCCGGTGCCCTTGTATTCCTCGAAGATGAGGTCGTCCATGCGGCTCTGGGTCTCCACGAGTGCGGTGGCCAGGATGGTGAGGCTGCCGCCTTCCTCCACATTGCGCGCTGCTCCGAAGAATTTCTTCGGCTTGGCAAGGGCTTTGGAATCGACGCCGCCGCTCATCGTGCGGCTGCCTTTCGAGGGCTGCAGGTTATTATAGCCGCGGGATAGACGGGTGATGCTGTCGAGAAGGATCACCACATCCTTTCCAGTCTCCACAAGACGGCGGGCGCGCTCCGAGACGAGCTCGGCCACCGCGACATGCCGCGATGGTGGCTCATCGAAGGTGCTGCTGAAAATGTCGCAATCGAGCGTGCGCTGGAAATCGGTGACCTCCTCCGGTCGCTCGTCCACGAGGAGCAGGATGAGATGGATCTTCGGATTGTTCCGCCGAATTGCCTGGGCGATCTGATTGAGTAGAACGGTCTTTCCCGCACGCGGCGGAGCCACGATCAATCCGCGCTGGCCCATTCCGAGGGGTGAAATGAGGTCGATCGCTCTTGGCCCCGTATCCGCGCTGCCAGGCGTCTCGAGGAAGATGCGGCGATTCGGAAAGAGGGGCGTGAGCTTGTCGAAATCCGTGGGCGTCGTCCACTCGACCGCGGGTTTGCCTTCGATCGAGATCACTGTGTCCAGCACGAGGCCCTGCTCGCGCTGCTGAGGCAGGCGCAGGCGCGCGCGGACCTTCAAGCCAATGCGAAGGCCGTAGTGCTTTACGACTGCCTGGGGGACGAAGACATCCTCCGGGCTGGAGCGGAAGCTGAATCGCTCCCAACGCAGCAGCCCGCGGTTTCCATCTGTGTCGAATATCCCCTCAGCCGTGACAATGTCGCCGCGGTTGAGATGAAAGCGGATCTGATCGAGGACGAGATGGTGAATGCTACCCTCTGATCGCAAGCGGATCGCAAACTCCTGCGCTCGCGTGACGAGTTGCGCTCGGGTGAGCGATTGGAGGTCATTCAGGGAAATCTCGATCGGCTCGCGCTCCTGCGGGAGAGGGGAAGGCGCGGGTGCGTCGGACGGGACGGCTTCAGGCATACTTAAGGCGAAGGTATTCGGCGAGAAGGGCTGCTTGAGATTCCAGCACATCAAGGCCGGCGTCGTTCCAGACGACATGGTCGGCGCCGCGTATCTTAACGTGCAGACTCCACTGGGAGGCGAGAATTTTCCGCACAAGATCGATCGGAAGAGAGCGAATTTCCATAAGGCGGCGAATCCGGACAGGCTCGCTGGCCCCGACTACGATCACGTGGTCGAAGAGACTCTCGGCGCGAGTTTCAAAGAGAAGCGGAATATCCACGACGAACAGGCGCGACTTTTGTGCGTAATCGCGCGCGCGCGCACTCCAGCGCTCCCTGATCGCGGGGTGCAGGATGCCTTCCAGGGTCTTCTTCTTGGCGATATCGTTGTAGATCAACTCGCGGATGAGGGGGCGGTTGGGCTCTCCCTTGGCGGAATAGGCTTGCGGCGAAATGGACTCGAGCACCTGTTCGCGGATCGTTTCGTTCGAATCGAGCAGCTCGCGCGCGCAGGCGTCGGCATCGAAGAAATCCGCATCCATCCGATCGAGGAGCATCCGCCGAAATGTCGATTTGCCGGTGGCGATCCCGCCAGTGATTCCGAGCGTGGGCATTGCGCAGATTTATGGACAGGAGCCGGATAGCGAAACGGCGGGGAGACGAAGCTCCCCGCCGCAAGCTGAACAATAATGTGAGCCGTGCCTCACTTGGCAGGTAGGCTCTTTTCCTGGATGGCAGGAGGCGTGATATCCTCGGGCAGGCCGAGAGGCTCCACCACCTCTTCCTGCTCGCTATCGGCGCGCACGGGGCGGCCCTCGGCGTTCAGCAGGGTGGCAGTGACGAAGATGATGAGGTTCTTCTTGAGCTTCTGATCCACGTCGGAGCGGAATAGGCGGCCCACGAGCGGCACATCACCTAGTAGCGGCACCTTGTCCTGCACCTTCTGGACGTCCTCACGGATGAGTCCGCCGATCGAGATGGTCATCCCGTCCCAGATCGTTACGTTCGTCGTCACCTTGCGGGTGCTGAAGATCGGCTGGTTGATCACGTTAGGGCTCACGATGACGCTGGTCGGCGGCGAGAGCTGACCGAATGCGCTCGAACTCGCCAAACCGCGAATCGGCGTGCCGTAGTTGATGAATCCATCGAAATCGACGACTTCGGGAGCCAGGTCGAGATCGATCGTATAGCCGTCAGCACCCACTGTCGGCGTTACCTCCAGTGTCACACCGAGGTTGCGCGTATCGAATGCAGAGGGTGTCGTGGGCGTGATGATCGGGCTGGTCTGGAATCCGCTGGCGGCGCCTGTGGCCTGATTGACCGTTTGCGGAATCTGCGGCGGATTGAACTCCGTGGGATAGCGGAATTCACGGATGACGTTCACGACGGCTTTGTTTCCGCTCTTCGTCGTAACAGTCGGAGCGGACATCAGATCGATGCCTTTCTTCTGGTTAAGCGCCCGGATCACCAACTGGAATTGGGGATTGGTGAAAATGCCCGCGATTCCGAAGATGCCAGGTGCCGACCCCGACGTCAGACCCGTGGCTGCGGATTGAAGAAGGGAATCCACACTGGTCTGCGCGATCGCGGACTGCGGGCCAGAGCCCACGCCATTACGAAGTCCCGCTGTGACGGTATCTGACCCGATGACGCCACTACCCGGCTCGCTGAAGGGAAACGTATTTGAGGTGGTGCCGGTCTGTGAACCGCCGGAGCCGTAGACGCCATTTCCAATGGAGAAAGCACCCAGAGTCCAGTCGAAACCGAGTTCCTTCAGGTTATTCTGGTTGATCTCGACGAACTTCGACTGAATTTCGACCTGGGTCGGAGCGGCGCCGATCGCGGCATCCACGAGTTCATCGATGAAGTCGATATTATCCTGCGTATTGCGAACGACGAGCTTGCTGCCAGCCGGGATGTACTGGGCGCTGGCGCCCTCCGGAAACTGGACGCCGAGGCCCGAGAGATATTCCTGTGCGCTCTGAGTTACATTGATACGAGGGGTATTTGCATCCGTCGCGACTCCTGCGCCAAAACCGGTGTTTTGGCTGGCGGCGGGCGCTGCTTCCTTCTTCGGAATGAAGTTTGGCGGCACCTTGTACTCCTTGGTGATGAGCTCGTTGCTCACGTCGGTAAGCGGAACGAGTGAGACAGCCACCGGATCGATCTTGATCTTCAGCCCCGCCAGACTGGCGACATAGCGAAGAGCCTCGTAGAGAGGGATGTTGTTCAGGTCGAGAGTGATGCGGGTATCCTCGGTCGCAGCTGGAGCAGTATTTGACGCCGCCGCTGGTGTGGCTCCGGGAACGGCTGTAGCCGTAGCTGCCGGTTGGTCGGGAGTAGCCGGCAGGGGCGGCAAAATGTCGGACCCCGTGCCTGCTGCGCCTGCGGGCGCCTGTGCAAGCTTGAGGAAGATGTTTACGCCTCGCTTCTCGGGATTTGTCTCCATCGTGTCGTATTTGACACTGAGCTGACGGAGGTAATTCACCGCATCGCGAATGGTGGTATCATCCAGATTCAGATTGGGAATGATGATGCGATTGAGCTTCGCCGTCATCGCCTCCGTGTGCGAAACGTCGCCCGTGGTCTGACTTTGCGTCGTATCCTTGCCGTGCTGGTATTTCGGGGTGGGGAGCTGCCAGCCTTGGGTTACTTCCCAGAGCATGCGCGCGCGAGTCTCGTTCCGAGCGGAAGTATCGTATTGCGATTTGCCCAGGCTGACCTTCTCAATGCCTTTTTGTGCGGCGATATTGTAGCGGTCGATGTTGAGGACCTGGTTGTAGCGCTTGACGGCCAGATCATACCGACCGCTGCTATAATAGCCCTCTGCCTCTACGAGGAGTTTCGAAACCGTATCGCGATCGTCCGCGAACGCCGGGCTCACCGTTTTATTATAGTAATCGGGCTGCTCGAGATGGGACAACAGGACGATCGCCGGGCGATAGGTCGGGTTGTACTCGGGCAGGAGCACGGTCTTGGCGACCTTTTCTGCATCGGAATATTGCCCCCGATCGATCAGATACTGGGCATAGGCGACACCCGTCTGGCTGAACTTGTTCAGCGCTTCATTGCGCTCGGCGGTGACTGCCGGGCCAGAACCGATCAGGTCAAGCGCCTGGAGGTACGAATCGTATGCGGTAGCATAATCATTCTTCGCAAGTGCCCGGTCGCCTTTTTGGATGAGGTCTTGGGCAAGGACAAGATTCTGTTGCCGGCGAACGATTTCGCGCTGGGTTTCATATCCCGAGGCTCCTGCCGAGCCCGAGTAACTGCCTGCAAGGGCAACGGGCGCGGCAAGCGTGGCGACTGCCAGACAGAGGCCGATGGGGTGAATCCGAAAATCTAGGGGTTTGATCATGGAGTAAGGCAGCAGCAATTAGAGTGTCGGAGAAGTGGGGAGGGGACCAGTCACTGAAGAATCGCCCGTGGTCGTTGGCCCCCCGGTCGCTCCCGGGAGATCCTCCTCTTCATCGGTGTTCTTGATAAGCGGCTGTCCGGCGGGATCGACGAGATTTGCCGTCACGAACATGATGAGGTTGCGTTTGACGTGCTGGTCCGCGGAAGTGCGGAACAGACGCCCAACGAGCGGGATATCGCCGATGATCGGGGTCTTGTCCTCGACCTTCTGGACGTTTTCGCTCATCAATCCACCGAGGACCACGGTCTGGCCATCATACAGAGTCACCTGAGTGGTGACCTGACGGACGCTGAAGACCGGCTGGTTGATGGTATTCTCGGAAACGAGAACCGTCGATTGCTTGCCAAATACGGTGAGACCGGCGGCAATGAAGTTGCCAAACCCATTGGAGACACTCTGGATGCCGTCATTAGAAACCTGACGGGCGGTCGTATAGATCGGGCTGCCGTAGTTGATGAAACCATCGAACTCTGTCACACGAGGTGAGAGGTTGAGGTCGATCGTATAACCATCGGCGCCGACCGTTGGCTCGACTTCCAGCTCCACGCCGAGAGGACGCATGTCGAATGCCGAGGGGGTGGTCGGAGTGATGGGCGTGGAACCGCCGGTACTCACGGTCTGCGGAATCTGCGGTGGATCGAATTGGGTCGGATATTTGAACTCACGGACGAGCGAGATTGTGGCGCGCTGGCCGCTCTTCGTCGTGACCTTCGGTGCGGACATCAGGTCGATGCCCTTCTGCTGGTCGAGTGCGCGAAGGACGACCTGGAACTGAGGATTCGTGAAGACTCCCGCCAAGGCAAGGACGCCCGGGGCATAGCCCGCCGGGGAGCCGAAGAGGAGTCCGTCGAGGGCATTGGCGGTGATCGCCGTGGAACCTGTGCGGTTTCCAGCAGTAATCGGGCCCGCCGTGGGACTCGTGGCTCCAATGGGAACGCCATTCGAGCCGGGCTCCTGGAAGGGATAGGCCGAGTTGGAGGAGACTGTTGTCTGGCCGTTTACGGTGTTGCTCGTTCCGGTGAGATTCTGGCCGAATGCCGAGGTGCCGCCGCCGCCATACACCCCGCTGCCGAACGGCATCTTGAACTGTCCGAGGAGCCAGTCGAAGCCCAGTTCCTTGAGGTTGTCCTGGGTGATTTCGACGAAGCGAGCCTGGATCTGCACCTGGCTCGGAACATTCTGATTGTCGATCTCGACGAGGCTATCGATGAGGTCGAGATTGGCCTGAGTGTTACGCACGATGAGCTTGCTGCTGGTCGGCAAATAGTTCGCCGTGGCTCCAGGTGGGAACGTCACGCCCTGAGCTTCCAGGAACTCCTTCGCGCCAGCCTTGCCCACCGTGGGAGCGCCAGCGGTGCCGGTACCCCCGGCGGGAGCAGCTCCGAAGCCAAAGCCTCCAGCCGAGGCAGTCGTCGCTGAGCCAGTGCTTGCTGCGGGCTGGCTGGAAATGAAGCCCGGAGAGACCTTGTATTCCTTGGTGATAAGGGTTTCGGTTTCCTCATTAAGGGGAACGACATCTACGGCATACGGCTCGACCTTGATCTTGAGGTTGGCCGCCGTAGCGATATAGCGGAGCGCCTCGCCAAGCGGAACATCCGTGAGGTCGAGGGTAATACGCGTTGCGGATTCCTCCGCCTGGTTGGAGGACGCGATCTTGAGGACGATGTTGATGCCGCGCTTGTTGGGATCGGGTTCCTCCGTATCCAAGCTGGCCGCGCGCTGCTTGATGTAATCGAGCGCCTCGCGCACCGTGGCGTCTTTGAAATTAATGCTGGGGATGTGGATGTCCTCGAGCTTGCGCTGGATCGATGCGGTGCCGTGCGTATTGATCGCCGGTTGCTCGATAATTGCCGTCGTGCCCGTCGAGTATTTGGTGACCGGCAACTGCCATGCGGAGTCGATATTCTCGTTAAGCGTCGCGCGGGTGGTATTGTACGTATTGTCCGCGTAGTTCTGCCGTGCGTTATCGATCTTCTCCTCGAGGCGGCGGGCAGCGATATTGTACTTGTCGATGTTGAGGACCTGCTCGCAGCGCTTGAAAGCGAGGTCGAAGCGGCCGCTCTGGTAGAAACCCTCTCCCTCGCGGAGGAGTTGCTTCACCTGTTCGACGCTGGCTACGAAGCCGGGCGTGATCGTCTTGTTGAAGGTATCAGGGGACTGAATCTTCGCCAAAAGGTCGAGTGCCGGCCGGTAATTGGGATCATACTGATCCTGCAGGATCACTTTTACAGTGGTCTCGGCATCTTCGAAACGTCCTTCGGAAATGCGCTGCTGGGTCAGCTTGATGACGGAGGTCTCGAAGCCGCTCATTGCCTCGTTCCGTAGGGGAGCGGTGGCTGGTCCGCCGCTCGGAAGAGAGTCGACGGCGCTCTTGAAATAGGCGTAGGCAGATTCGTAGTCCTGATTATTCAGGGCAGCATTGCCTTTGTTGATGGAATCCTGCGCAAAGTTGCTGACGATTTCCCTGCGGTGAATTTCACGTTCGGCGGCGCCCTGAATCCCAGTCTGCTGTGCAAGAAGGGGGGTGAGGGAGACGGCCGCAATCGCGAAAATTCCGAGTGGTAAGGCGGATTTGCTTGGCATGGTTAAGGCGGTCGGGCTTGGGAGGAAAAGAGGGGGTTATGGCGTAGTTTGGGAGCCTTGAAATCGGTGCTATTGCATGAAAGTCGAGCAGACTCTAGGAGCCGGCTTTCGGGACGTGAATTTTGTCCCCTTGGGGGCTCTCGATTACTGCCTCGCTATCCGAAATGTCAATGAGTTTGTATTTTGTTCCTTCCACGGGTTTGACCGAGAAGGAGTCATTCTTTTTGACTTTGAACTCCGAACCATCCCACAGGTATTTGAACTGCGCGTAAACCGTGGGGTCGTTAACCGTTTGATCGTTGACAAGGACAATCTTTTGTCCGGTCTGCTGATTCTCAATGGTGAGCTCCGAGACATCGACTTCCAGACCGTTCCGATTCAGGGTCTTGGGATCAAACTTGATGATCTTGTAAGGCGTGCCCTTCACCATTTCGCCAATTTTGAGGAATTGGGTGGGCTGGCGAAGATCGAGGGTATTGATCGTGAACGTCTGACCCTGATCCGGCGAGCCGGTGAATTTCAAGCGGAAGGGAACCTGAATGAACTGCTCCAGGCGTAGCTTGGTGATATAGGGAGGCTTGGAATTCGGGTTTGTCGGGTCGGTATGACCATTGTACTCCTCGAGCACGGTGAAGCCATCGTGATCCGGGTCGGAGTTCAATAGATTGGGATCGGAGAAATCCAGGTTGTACTTGGCGATCCACTCGTTGGGGACTTGCCCGAACAGTGCCTTCTGTCCCTTACGCATCGGTGCGACGGGTGCGCTGCCATCTTCCGAGATGTAGGGCTCGGAAACGAACAGAGAGCCATCGTGCGGGCCCCATTGCGAAGGGGCGCCGAGATCCGACGTGCGCTGTTGAACCAACGGAGTCTCAAGCGCAGGAACCTGGTTGTTGGGCTTCTTGGTGCTATTCCGAGTGGCGAACATGTCGTTGAAGGACAATGTCCAACTGATGATCAGTCCGGATAGAACAAGGACGAGGAGGCCGGCAACGGCCAAAATGACGCGATCGAAATGGTTTTTTAGCCAGTCCATGGTGGGGGAACTACTTCTTCGTGATCTCCGGGGTATTGAATGTGATCATCTCGATGTGGGCAGCGACTTTGAGGGTTTCGCGGCCGACGAGGAGACGAATGTTCGATTGCGGAGCGGCCTCGGAGGCCGGCGCAGCGGTGCTATTATTTCCGGTGAGTTGACCAAGCAATTGGTCGGCCGAGGGCGTTGGGCTGGCCTGTGGAGCGGCTTGTGCGCCGCTTGCTCCCGCTTCGCCCTCGGGATGACGCTTGGGACCCGTGAGTGAACTGTTTTCGATCGTGAGGTAGCGGATGATGAAGAACTGATCGGCCTGGGCGATCGCATTGAGCGCCTGGCGCGTCTGGCTCTGGTCCGCAGTGAAGGCAATATCAAAGGGATTAGCTGTGACAATGCCCGCGCCGGCATCAGAGCTGGCAGTGGGGCGGCCTGCCCGGTGCATCGTGTTATCGTCGGGCTTCGGCGCGGCTCCTTGCTCCTCGGGGAGCAGGGTGCGTTTGATGCCGAGGATTTCGTGAACCTTGTTCGTGATCAGATCATCGACGACAAGGCGAATCGCATCCAGCTCGCGAGCCAGGGGACCGGCTGCCTCATTCGCGGGCAATTCATCGCGATATTGGTCGAAGCCGAGATAAAAACCGTCGGGCAGTTTGATGCCGTTTTGCTTGGCGGCATTTTCGACATCCGAGACCATTGCGCGAAGGCGGTCCTGAAATACCTGAGGCGTGATTGTCTCGACGCCTTTCTGCATCTTGGAGATCCGCTCGAGGAGTTTCCCGTATGCGGCACGGTATTCCGCGGTGGACGCGGCATACTTGTCGTTATTCTCGATGTTGGGGAATGGAGTCCGATTTTGCAGGGACTGCAGCTTTTGCACGGCATCCTGGTAGCTCGCATCCACGTCCGCGTAATGGGAATAGGACGAATAAGCGAAGAAGCCTAGAGCGGCGACGCCGACTGCGGTGACACTGAGATAGCCGATAAGGAAGGGATTCCGCCAGTTCATGGGAGGGCGATGGGGTTTTTCAGCGGGAGAATGAGAGAGTATGTGTAAGCCCAGCTATCCTCGTCGGGAGTGCTTCGCTGGGTGACGATTTTCGTACGATCGGAAGGGGAGATCGCAAAGAATTCGGAGGTCTGGAGGTTATTGACGAAATCATCGATGACCTTGGCTTCCTGGGGGTTGTCGAAGTAGAGACCCTGGATCGCGATGGCATCGATGGCTGGCCGCGACGGAGCGGCATCCTTCCGTCCAGATATATGGCGGGTGGATGTCGGCGTAGGAGCCGGAGCCGCAGTGGATGCGTTCCGATCGCCGCCTCCCAAGCCAGGGACCTCGACTGGTGCGCCATTGGACATGGGGGTGAGCTTGGTGATCCAGATGTACTGCGGCGGCAACTTGGTCCCCAGTTCATCGATAATGCGCAGCCAGATTTCGCGCTCGAGCGAGGCGGTGAGCAGCGGCGATGCCACAGCCTCGAGTTGGGACTGCGCCTTCTTGAGCTGGTCGAATTTCTGGGCCTGGGTATCCAGGGTGGAAACGTCTGCGTTTACGGATTGGAGGACGCGATTCTCGATGGAGGCGGCCTTGGTGAAATAAACAGCGCACAGGATGAGCGCGAGGAAGACGCACGCCGTGGCTGCGATCAGATACGGCTTGCGCTTGGCCAGTGAATGAGCACTTACGACTGATGCCGGTCGCAGATTGATCTCGACGGGGCAGTTGCCCAGGCTGCGCAGGGCGAGGCCGACGACCTCGCCGAGAGAGTGGGCATGCGACGAGAGGAGCTGGGCATCCACCGTGGGTGCCACGCGGACATTGCGGAGCGGATTGAAGAACTCGACCGGCATCTGCATCTTCTCGCCGAAGAACTCGAGCATATACGGCATGCTCACGGCTCCGCCTGCCAGGAGGACGCGGAGCGGCTGCGTGCCGCCTTGGTTGGCTCGATAGAAACTCACCGACCGGGCGATCTCCGCATGAAGACGGGTAAGCGTTGTGCGGGAGAGCTTCGAAAGGCGGGCGACGACCTCGTCTTCCGGTTCACTGTACGAGCCGCCGAGGCCGACGAATCCTTTTTCCTTTTTGACGAGCTCCGCAGCCTCGACCGGTTGGCCAAATTCCTTGGCCACTGCAGTCGTGATGGTATTGCCGCCGATCGGGATGCTCCGGGTATAGGCCTTGTCTCCTTCGATGAAGATCAGGTTCGTCGTGCGGGCGCCTATATCAACCAGGAGCGAGCATCCGTCGAATTCCGGGTAGTTATATCGGAATGCATTGAGGAGGGCCATCGGTGCGACGTCGATGACCTGCGGTTCGAAACCTGCGGCTTCGACGGCACGGTTTGTCGCTTCCAGAATGTCAGTTTTGATCGCGAGAAGAACGACATTGAGTCTGCCATCCACCGGCGCGCCGAGCGGCTGATAATCCCAGACGACCTCGTCGATCGGGAACGGGATATTCTGCTGAGCTTCGAAAGCAATGATCTGGTTGAGATCCTCGGCGGTCGAGCCCGGAAGGCCGAGATAACGAGTGAAGGCGGCCTGTGAAGGCAGCGCGTAATTGATCTCTCCTCCTTGGGGCTTCAGGGAAGACTTGAGTTGGGCAATGGTCGCTTCCAACTGGCCGGGGCGCGAGGCGTCGGCGCCGGGGTCGGCGAGCAGTTCGGAAAACTGCAATTGCTGGAGGGAGAGGGAGCCGTCAGGTGCAGTGTGGAACTCGGCGAGTGCCACGTTCTGCATGCCTAGATTCAGAGCGCGGATGCGGTTCTTGGCGGACATTCGGAAGGAACGGATCGAGTGGAAATTTTAGTAGCCGCCGGCCGACTTGGCTTTGATGGCTTCGAAATAATCGTAAAACAGCGGGGCGAAAGGAGTCTGATCCTTGCTAAGTACAAGGCCCGCCGGGCCTTGCTGGAAGTTGTTCCACCACTGCGGTGAGCCTTTACCCAGACCAATGCTTTGCTCAGACTGGATCTGCCCCTGCACGGCAATGGTGACTCCGATGGCGCGATATGCCGCTGCCGGACTGGATGGCGGAGTGCCGTTGAAGTAGCGGTTGAGCGTTTGCGGGCTGATGAGGGCCAGGGAATGGTGAACGTCCGTGCCGGGAACAACGCCGGTATGAGTGACTGAGCCGACGAGCAGGGTGCCCTTGGGATTCTGCGGGCCGACGTTGTTGAGCAGGATATAGTAGTTCACCGTAAGGTCGTCGATCGGCTGCGCGCCGCGGCCTCCGTTGTAGGCGAAAGCGACCTCGACCCAGAGCCAACTCAGGCTCTTTGCCTTGCGTTGGGGGCCGATGCCAATTGTGTATTCTGGTGACTGCTCGAGCGTCGCCTTGATGTCGGTAATCTTGATTGGCGAGTTCGGAACCTGCGCTTGGGCAAAGGTGGATGCAGCAAGGAGAAAGACGGCCGAGAGGAACTTTCGGATCATGGTCTGAAGGGGGCTACGGATTAAAAGATGCGTCACAGTAGTGACCGCGCGGTTGCAAGGCAATAGGTTCTTGCAAAAAGCATGGATTTTCTGCGGAGCCTCAAAAGCGACTGCGCGAGATCCCTGATAATACGCGGCTTCCATCGGACTTGGACGTGCAGATCCTGGGCTTTGGGAGCGCGCGGCGAACCTCCCGGCGTCAATCATTTTGCCCCGAGGCCGAGCAGAACGACGGGGATTGTTCGCAGTAGAATCCAGAGATCGAGCAGCAACGACCAGTTGTCGATATACTCGAGATCCATGCGGACCCAATCGTCGAAATTGGTGACGGAGTTTCGGCCGCGCACCTGCCATAGACAGGTGAGGCCGGGGCGCATGCTCAAGCGGCGGCGATGCGACGCGCTCTCGAACTTCTCGACTTCGTAAACGGGGAGCGGCCGCGGGCCCACAAGGCTCATGTCACCGCACACCACATTCCAGAGCTGCGGGAGCTCGTCGACGCTCGTCTTTCGCAGCCAGCGTCCAAATGGGGTTACGCGGGGATCATCCTCGAGCTTGAAGACAGGTCCGCTCATCACATTGAACGCGACGAGCTCCGCGCGCTGCATCTCGGCATTCGTATTCATCGAGCGGAACTTGTACATCATGAATGGTCTGCCATGGCGGCCGGCGCGTTTTTGGCGGAATATCACCGGTCCCGGAGACGTGATTTTGATGGCGATCGCCACGGCCAGGAGCAGAGGCGAGAGAACGACCAAGCTGAGAAATGCCGCGACGCGATCGAAGAGTCCTTTCACGAGAAGCGCCCACGAGATGTCCGGAGTCGTTCGGAAAACGAGCATCGGCCTACGGGCAAGGACCTCGTATGTGGGACGGGCAATCGATGTGCGGATGAAATCTGCGCAGAGCCAGGCTTCCACGCCCTCGAGTTCGCAGGCTTCGATGGCCTTTTGAACCACGTCGAGTTCGATATGGCTGAAGGCCAGGAGTACCCGACCGACGGAATGCTCGTGGACCGCTTCGACCAGGGCAGTCATATCCGGGGTCGTGAGCGACACACGCGCAGCGATCTTGATTTCCAGCCGCTGCGTGGGAGTGAAGCCGATCTCGACCTCGGACATTTTTTCCGGCTCGCCGGCGATGATGACGCGTTCGCCGACCGCGCCATGCCGTAGGGAGCGTTTATATGTGGCGATGACGATGGCTTCCTTGATGAGCAGGACGCCGGGCGCGACGAGGGAGAAGAGCAGAATTACCGACCGGCTGGGGATCGGAAGCTTGAGCAGGAAGGAACTCGTCGCCAGCAGAATGACGAGCCAGAATCCCGCTCTTGCGATTTGCGAGATGGACTTCAGCAGCGTTTTCTCGAGCGGATAATCATAGAAGCCCTGGAGTTCGAGCAGAAAGGGGCCGAAAGGCGCGATCACCGGGATGACCCAGAGGAAATATTTAAACTCCGGGATATCCGGCAGGCTGTCGAGCTTCAGAATGCCGGTGAAGCGCAGCCAATGGCACAGCCAGAACGTAGCCGCAAGAATGACCGCATCGGTCACTTCATTCAGTTGGAGGTTGATTTCCTGCTTGCGGGCTAACATATCAGCACGACCGCCCCTGCGTTCAGTCTGTGGAGCGGCTCAGTCAAGTTCAGCTCCCGCCATGCGTCAAAGAAAAAGCCAGTTTCATCTCGATCGACCGAATGTCGTCGGAATCATGGAGACACCCAACGCCATTCGCCGCGCTCGATCATCTGCGCCTGGGGCGCTGGATATTGTCGAAGTCCGCCTCGATGCCTGGGATACGGCGCCCGATCTGCGGGGGCTGGCCCATCCCATCCTAGCGACAGTGCGTGCTCCGGAAGAGGGCGGGCGGAATGATCTGAACGTGCGGGAGCGCGCATCGCGCTATCTAGCCGTGCTCGATTGCGTGGCTGCCATCGATGTGGAGCTGGCATCGCGCAAGGCTCTTGTTGGAGTGCTCGACGCCGCTCGCGAGACTGGGCGGAAGGTTGTCCTCTCATACCACGATTTCTCGGGGAGTCCGACTCTCTCTTCCCTTCGAACTATGCAGCGCCGTGCGCTCGATGCGGGTGCGGATGTTTTCAAGATTGCGGTGACCCCTCGCACGCCTGCGGAGTTGGCGGCCTTGCTCGCGCTCCTCGACAATCCTCCGCTCCCTACCGCAGCCATGGGGATGGGGCGGTACGGAAAGATATCCCGGCTGGCAGCGGCGGCATGCGGATCGGTCTTGAACTACGGCTGGATCGAGAAACCGAATGTGACGGGACAGTGGTCCGCGGCAGAGTTGCGGGCGAGGCTCGGCGAACTGCTGTGAGCGGGCAGGCTCTGCTGGCGCTCCCGGCAGTGGCAGCACTGGGGTATGTGGCGGCCGTGCTCCTGCTCAAGAGAGCGTTGGTATTGGGATGCACGGAGGCGCAGGTCAACCTCGCAGCGAATCTCGTGCCGGCCGCGCTGTTTCAGCTCCTATGGCTGCGGGGTGATGCCGTGCATTGGGGCGAAGTGTGGAGACCGCTGGTGGCGACGGTCACTTTTCTTTTGGGACAGGTTTTTACCTTCCGCGCGCTACGGGCCGGCGAGGTGTCGGTGGCTACGCCACTGCTTGGGACAAAGGTATTGCTGACCGCTATCTGGAGCGCACTCCTTTTCGGGCAGATGATCGAGCTCCGGTGGTGGCTGGGCGCGGCGGCGAGCACGGCGGGCATTGTTCTTATCACTGGAGCGACATTACGTTCTCTGGCGCCGCGGCTGCTTCAGGCAGACGCCTTGTGCTCGTTGGGAGCGGCTGCGAGTTTCGGACTCACGGATGTCCTCGTCCAGCACTGGGCGGCCGACCTGGGAGTGTCTGCATTCATCATGGTGATGTTTGGGGCAGTCGGAGTGGCCTCGATCTTTCTATTTATTCCCGGCCACGGGAGGCGCATAGCGGATGTGCCGTCCGCAGCGGTATCTTCGCTATCGGGAGGCTCCGCCATTCTCGGAATCCAAGCGCTCGCAATGGCGCTCGCCCTTGGCCTCCACGGGAGCGCCACGGCGGTAAACGTTGTGTACAGTTCGCGGGCAGTTTGGAGCGTCGTACTGGCATGGGTGCTGGCGCGCAGGCTCGGCTCTCCCGAGTCGAGGGATACACCCGCCGTAATGATGCGCCGCCTGGCGGGCGCGATTCTTGTCTTTTCCGCGGTTGTCACGGTGCTTGTTTGAAACGATGACAGGGAGAAGACGGGCGCAGACCACGAGTGAGGGGAATGGCAATGGGATTTAAAGTTGAGGAGCAGGCGGATTTCGGGGTTGATACGCGGGTGACTGATCTTCTCGAGAATCTCCGGGCTGGCCATGAGCTGTCGGATGCCGACGTCGCGGCCCTATGCACGCTTCTCCTGGACGAGGCCGTGCCGCTCGACGTTCGGGCGGAGCCGCTGCGCGCTCTTGCTGCGAAAGGTGAAACCGCATCCGAGATTGCCGCCTTCGTGCGCACCCTATTGCTGCATGCGAGGCCGATCGAGATTCGCGAGACCGGGGCGCCGCTCATGGATGTCTGCGGCACGGGAGGAGACCGTCTCGGATTATTCAATATCTCGACGGCGGTGATGTTCGTGGCGGCCGCATGTGGAGTGCGGGTCGTAAAACACGGCAACCGCGGGGTAACGTCGAAATGCGGAGGAGCGGATGTGCTGGAAGCAGCGGGCATTCGGATCGAACTCGAGCCTTTGCAAGCGGCAGCTGTGCTCGACGACGTAGGCTGCGTGTTCCTCTTCGCGCCCTATTACCATTCGGCATTCAAGGCCGTCGGTCCTCTGCGGAAGTTCCTGGCAGGGCAGGGAATCGCGACAATTTTCAACAAGCTCGGGCCACTGCTCAATCCGGCAAATCCTCCATACCAGCTCGCCGGTGTCTTCGATCCGGCGATGGTCGGATTATACGGCGAGGTTTTTACGAAGCTCGGCAAACGCCGCGCATGGGCCGTGCATGGCCGCACACCGCAGGGCGGCCTCGACGAGATGTCCACGCTTGGTCCGACGGAAGTTTGCGCCGTCGAGAATGGCAGCTCGGTATGGCAGACGCTCGATGCCCGGAGATACGGAATCCGAGTGCCTGAGCTGGCAGAGCTTGTAGGTGGTGATGCGAGCCAGAACGCGGCTCGACTCGAGGCACTGCTTCACGGGCAGCTCGCAGGTGCGATTTCCGACATGGTGGCATGGAATGCGGCGGGCGCGCTAATCGTCGCCGGTCTGAGTCCGGACATGGGGGCTGGCCTGGAGCGGGCGCGCGAGGCGATTCGCAATGGCGAGGCTGCCGCGCGCCTGGATGCGCTGCGAGCAGCGACGAACTGAACGCAGCATCCTCGTGGCGGCCGAGGCCGCTCAGTCTCTCGGGCCTGAGAAGTACCGACGCGACTCAGAGGCAATCACACCGCTGAGCAGCAGCAGGGAGACGAGATTGGGAAGTGCCATGAGCCCATTCATCAGATCGGCAAAATCCCACACGGCTGCGCTCTTCCAGACCGAGCCAACAAACACGGCAGCCACCCATACCCACCGATAGGGCAGGATCGATTTCTCGCCGAAGAGATATTCGACGGCCTTTTCTCCATAATAGGACCATCCCAGGATGGTGGAGAAAACGAAGGTCAGCAGGCCGCCAATGAGGATGATGTCACCGAACAAGCCCAAGTGATGGAAGGCTGCATCGCACAGCGAAGACTTGGTTGCTCCTGCGCGGGTCCAGTCGCCCGAGCTTACGACGACGAGCCCGGTCATCGCGCAGACGACGACGGTATCCCAGAACGTACCAGTGCTGGACACTAGCGCCTGGCGGACGGGATCTCTCGTTTGGGCAGCCGCCGCCACGATCGGGGCGCTGCCCAGGCCGGACTCATTCGAAAAGAGGCCGCGTGCGACCCCCGCCCGCATTGTCTGAGCCAGGACGGCTCCGGCGAATCCTCCGACGGCGGCATGGCCCGTGAAGGCGCTGGTAATGATGAGATGCAGGGTTGAACCAAGTTTTTGCCAGGAAAAAATGAGAAGGACCAGGCAGCCTGCCACATAGAAGAAGGCCATGAATGGCACCAGAAACTCGCAGATGCGGGCGATGGAACGGATGCCGCCGATGATGACCAGCGCAGTAAAGACAGTTAGCAGGAGCCCGAGTGCGAGCTTGATCGAGCCGTCACTCCAGTCCACCAGATGAAAGACGGCTTTTTTCGTTACCACCATATCGGTGATCGCATTGGCCTGGACCATGTTGCCGATGCCGAACGCAGCGATGGCAGTGAAGGTCGCGAAGAGAACGCCCGCCCACCGTGCGTTGAGCCCGCGCTCGAGTACCATCATGGGACCGCCCAACATCTGGCCGCGGGCATCGGTGATGCGGTATTTCACCGAGAGGAGGGCTTCGCTGTATTTCGTGGCGATGCCGAAGACGCCGGTAAGCCACATCCATAATACGGCTCCCGGGCCGCCCAGGAGTACGGCGCCGGCGACGCCATAGATATTGCCGGTGCCAATGGTGGCCGCCAGAGCGGTCGCAAGCGCTCCGAATTGGCTCACATCACCGGGGGCTCCTTTGTCGCGGGTGACCGAGAGTCGCAACGCCAGACCGAGATGGCGCTGAATGATTCCGGTGCGCCAGGTAAGGAACAAATGTACTCCAAAGAGCAGCCATACGAGCCACGGCCCCCAGACAAATGCCGCAGCTGCGGCTATCCATGCATCCAATCGATCGATCATGCGGCGGGATTAAGTGACCCTCGCGTTGACGGATAGCAAGGCGATTTCACAATATGGCTCTCATTTCCCGCGACATGGGAGGGAGGGCTGCCTGGCTTCCATTAAATCCAGCCCTTAAATTCTGAAAATTGCGCCGAGCTTTCGGCCGAGGACAATGCTTGCGCCGAGGATCGTCACAGCGAGAAAGACCATGGCCCATACTCCCAACGCACAGGCGATAAAGCGACCCTCTCCGAGAATCTGGTAGAGTTCATAGATCGCCTTCGTGATGGGGAAGTCCTGCTGGCGCTGAGCCAGGATGAGGCTGTCGCTCACTTCCAGCATCGCGAAGGAAAATGCCAGCAGGCCGCCTGCGATTAGATTTGCCGCAATGAGTGGGATCGTAATCTTGCGCAGGGTGCGCAAAGGCGGGCATCCGAGATTTTGCGCAGCTTCCTCAAGCGTGACACTCGTTTGCTGGAATCCCGCCGCCGCGCTGCGAACCACGTAGGGCAATCGGCGAATGCTGTAGGCGATTACCAGAATGAACAGCGGATCGATCGCCGGGTTCATCCATCCAAATAAGCGACCGGGTTGGGTCATCGCCAGATATCCGAACGCGAGTACGATGCCCGGTACTGCCAACGGGAGCATGGCCATCGCATCGAGTATCTGTCTGCCTGCGATCTTCGAGCGAGTGACGACCCATGCTATGGCGATGCCCAGGAGAATGTCTGCGAGCGTCGCCAGCGAAGCGTACTTCAGGCTATTCCCGATCGAGGGTAGAGTGAGGTCGTGACCCAGCGCGGCTCGGAAATGATCCAAGGTCCATCCATGGGGAAGGATCGTGCCATACCAATCGCGCGAGAAGGCGACGAGGACGACGCCTATGTGCGGGAGCATCGCGAGAAACGCGATCAGTGCGAACCCGGCAGCACACAGCCAGCCACCGAACGGCGGGATCGGGCGTGGGCCGCCCTGGCTCGTGGCCTTCGGCATCATTCCATAGCCAGTCCGGCCAAATAGAGCTTTGCTGATCGCATATAATACGACCGTCGTGACAAGCATCACGGCAACCAGCGCGTAGGGGAAAGGGTTGCCCCCGATCTCCTGGAGGCCATTGAAAATCTGGACGGAGGTCACGCGCTGGTAATCGAACATGAGCGGCACACCGAGCTCGGTGAATGCCCAGATGAAAACGATGGTTCCACCCGCAAAAAGCCCCGGCATGATCAACGGGAGAGTGATTTTTCGAAACTTTCGCAGCCCGGTGCAGCCGAGATTCTCGGCGGCTTCCTCCATCGCGGGATCGATGTTTGCGAGAGCGGCGGCGAGATTGAGATAAAGTATCGGGTAAAGATGGAGCGCATTCATCACGACGACTCCCGCGAGCGGATTGGAGCCGAGCCAATCGATGGGATGTGCCGGGCTTGCAAGATGCAGGGCGTAGAGCAGGGCATTGAGCGCGCCTTCCTGGCCGAGGATTTGTTTGATGCCGATCGCGCCGACGAACGGCGGCAGAACCATCGGCACGAGGATGAGCATCGAGAAGAGCGATTTGCCGGGAAAGAGATAACGGTCGCTCAGAAAAGCCAGCGGCAACGAGATGGCCAGCGCGAGCGAGGTACTCAGGATTGCCATGAGGAATGAGTTCCAAAGGCCCTCTACATAAATCGGATTTCGAAACACTTCCTCGACATAGGCGAGAGTGAAGGCCCCGCTCGGATGCCGAAACGCTCCGCTGAGGGTCTCGCCGATCGGAAGGGCGAAGAAGAAGAGGAACAACAGCGCAGTGATGCCGAAGACGAGCAAGGGGCCTGGATTCCCAACCCGCCACTTCGAAAGGGGCGCCGAGGATGACTTCGCGGGATTTGGATCTCCGACTTTCATTTTCCCTCCTTGGCGAGTTGCAGCGCGAGGCGATATTGCGTGCGGAAGTGATCGCCCAGCTTCCTCGCGAGACGGACTGCATGGAGAGGCGCCGCTTCCCGGAGCGTCGTGCGGATTTCATTCATGGACGTGGCGTAGTCCACTGCCGACACGTCGAGGAACGTGGCGGTCGCCCTGGGCGGAAAGTGGGCAGCGATCAGCGCATGCCATGCTGCGACCTGCTCGTCATGCGGATCGATGCACGTCACGCGCACGATGAAGCGCAGGGCGGAGAACAGCGGGAGGGTCCAGTCCGGGTGGTATATGAAGGTCTTTGCCTCTTCGTAGGGGAGGACATTGGGATCCGATCGATAGGCGGCCAGAGAAGGATCGTAGAGTTCCTTGCGGATTGGCATGCGTCGCAGTGCATAGCGGGTGGGCCCCCCCGGAGTACCGATCTTGAAGTCCCAAAGACGCTGTCCTTCCAACGACAAGACGAATGCGATGAATTCCCGCGCCAGCTCGGGATGCGGAGTTCCCCGCAGCATGCCAATGGGATCGACACCGATGGAGGAACCTCCTTTTGGAGTGAAATACTGGAGCCGGGAAGGAGCATCGCCAACTCGCACCGCCTCGCTTTGAAAGCGTCCATAGAAATCGATGCACATCCCGATCGCCGCATCGCCTTGTGCCACATCGACAGGAACAGCCGGCGCACTGGCGGCGAACGATCGCGCATTGGCGGACGCCTCGAAAATGAGTTGAAGCCCGCGCGCCCAGCCGGTGGAGAGCGCCTGATTCGTTGCAACGCCCGGCCCGACGAGCTCCTGCATCTGTTGCTGGATCACCATCTCGAAGGCCTTCGTGATCGATCCGCTATTGGTCGGATCGGCCAGGGCAACTTGTCCCTGGAAAGCCGGCCGGGCTAGATCACTCCATCCGGAGGGCAGAGATGTGACGCCCAGGCGCCGGAGGGAATCGGTATTATAGCAAATCCCAAACGACGAAAGACATGTCCCGATCCAGCGGCCTGCCGGATCATAAAATGGCTCGCCGGAGACGGTCTGCGGAATGCTGGCTTGCGTGAACCAGTCGGGGTGCGCCGCGATCACCCCGCAGTCCACGAGCGTTCCAGCACGCGCCTGCTGGATGAAATCGAACGAGCCGCCGCCGAAGAAGACGTCGATTCCGATGCCCGCCTGGGAGGCGAGAAACGCATCGCGGGCTGCCGAGGCACCCGGCTTGAGATCCGGATTGCCATAGGCCCCCGAAACCTCCGCCGTCCAAGGCCTGCCAGAGGCAGTCCAGGCCCGACGGAAGGAGTTGTAGTACTCGCCATGGAGGTACCGGGCGATCTCGCTAGTGCCTCCCACGAGGCGCCAATCGATATTCACCGTACGACCGGTTTTTGCTTTGTAATATTCCGCGAAGGCGTGACTGAACTCGTACCGGATGGCCTCGTTATGAGGACTGATGACGACCAGTGTTTCGTCGGCAGTCTGGAGCAGGTTCTGCCGGGGACTGAGGGCGAACGGGACGCCGACGATCACCGCAAGCAGAGCGAGTATGACGAGCAGGCGGGCAGTCATTGGTTGCGAGCCTCAGACTTTCAACACCACCACGTCATCGGGATCGACGGTCGCGAAGAAATCGCGATCCATGGGGCGGCGGGAGAGGTGAGGGTTGAGTTCGAAGATAGTGAGGACACCGCCGCCTGCGGTGTGGAACTGGTATTGCGCCACTTCTCCGAGGTAGAGGAATCCGCCAATTCTGCCGGGCACCGAGTTCCTGAGAGCATGAGTGATCTCGATTCTCCAGCTCTCGGGGCGGATGGAGAGCGTCGCACTCTCGCCGGGACCGGGCCGCCAACCAGCATCGGAAATCACTCCTCGGAAGAGGCCCAGCGCCGTCTCCACGCTGGCATATCCCTCGGCGACATCGACAATCGTGCCGTCGATGAAATTGGTCTCGCCGATGAAATTGGCCACGACTTTCGATGCGGGCCTGCGGTAGACGCTCGCGGGGTCGCCGACCTGCGCGAGACGACCGTTCTCGAGGATGGCCATGCGATCGGATATCGACAGGGCTTCCTTCTGGTCATGAGTCACATAGATGGCAGTGAGGCCGGATTCCTTGCAGATGCGGCGAATTTCCGTGCGCATTTCGATCCGGAGCCTGGCATCGAGATTCGAGAGGGGCTCGTCCAGGAGCAGGGCTCTTGGCCTGACCACGAGCGCTCGGGCGAGCGCAATACGCTGCTGCTGCCCCCCCGAGAGTTGGGCGATCTTCCGCGAGGCGAGGTTTTCCATCCGCACTGAGTCCAGAGCCTCTGAGACCCTGCGGTCGATTTCCGCCCTCGGGACTCTGCGCTCCACAAGGCCAAACGCGACGTTCTGCGCAACCGTGAGATGCGGCCAGAGCGCGTAGCTCTGGAACATCATGCCTGTATTTCGTTTATGAGCGGGCAGGTGAGTGACGTCTTCGTCGCCGAAAAGAATGCGGCCGCGGTCCGGTATCGAGAATCCTGCGATGCTACGCAGAAGGGTGGTCTTTCCACAGCCGCTGGGGCCGAGAAGGAAGAAAAGCTCGCCCGGTTCGATCCGGAGACTGATGCCCCCGATTGCGACAGTGCCGCCGAATGTTTTTACCAGGTTCTCAATGGAAATCGCGATCATCGGCCGCCGAAGTGGTAAGGGGTTTCGGGCCAGCTCGCATCGCACAATCTGGCAATCCGGCTCCGGATCGAGTTGATAGCCTCCTCATCCTTCGCAGGCAAGCGCGTCGCGCAGCTTGCCTTGGCTCGTTTGGTTTCGTATTACAAGGGTTGAGTGAACCGTCAAAAAATGGACGCCGGGTTGTCGGCGCGTCCGGGTAGGAGCGCATCGATTTGGCCGGTGCGCGACGCCGTGGTTGTTGCGTTGCTGGTATTCATCTCGTCGGCATCCTGCATTTTTATCGTCGATTTTTTTGCGACGCGATCACAGCTCGAGCTGGTAAGGAGCGATCTGCTCCGCTACGCAAACTCGGCAGCCGCGCTGGTGGACGGGGACAAGCACAAGCTCCTCACCCGGCCGGAGCAGCTTACGTCTCCCCTATATCTGTCACTGATCGACCCACTCGTGCAGATGCATCGGCGCGTGCCGGAGATCGCCTATCTGTATTCCTTCGTAGTGCGGAACGGTCGCCTCTATTTCGTCCTCGATACGGCTACTCAGGCAAATCGCCTCGGCTTCCGGCGGAAGATGGAGGCATCCGGCGTGATGGAAGCGTACTCGAGTGAGTCGCCCGCCGAGGATGCACGGGAGGCCGCTGCCGTATTGAATGGGAACTCGTATGTTTCGCCCGCTCCGATCAAGGACGAATATGGCGTCTTCATCACGGGACTTGCACCGATCTACGACTCGATGGGCATCCCTGTGGGAGCCATCGGTGTGGACCTCGATATTACGGAACTCACGCGCCGGATGGAATATGGCAGGATGGCGGCCTGGGCCGGCATCGGCCTGGCCGGGGTTGGGGCACTTTGCGTCGGATTGATCATCTGGCGCATTCGGTCGCGTTCCTTGCGAGCCGAGCTGGAGAGGGAGGGAGCACAAGTCGCGAGGCGCACGGTCGAGGCGGAGCAGGCCCGGCTGATCGAGGCGCTGGGCGAGGTGGTTTACCATCAGGACTTCGCGGCGGACCAGATCACATACAGCGGAGGGTGTGAACGTCTTCTGGGTGCAGAAGGAGGGAATATGAAACGTGACGGAGCGTCCTGGCGCTCGGCAATTCATATCGATGACCGCGATCGCGTAATGCGTGCATTCGAGCAGGCGAAGCGAAGCCACGACTTATTCGTCGCCGAATACCGGCACCAGCATGCCTCCGGAGAATATATATGGGTATCGGACCGTGGGGTGATGAGCTTCGATGCGGCCGGCAATCCCATTGCGATGGATGGCGTGATGCTGAATGTCAGCCAGCGGCGACTCAGCGATGAGCGGTTTCGTGTTATCTTTGAGAATTCCACCGAACCCCATCTGCTCGTAGACGACCGGGGAATCATCGACTGCAACCGTGCTCTGCTCGAGATGCTGGGATATGGCGATAAAAACGAACTCATTCGTCAGCCGCTGGACATCCTTTGTCCGCCCGCCCCCGGGGAGCCGCCGCCTTTCGAGCAAGCGATCCGCCTGGCCGAGAGTTCGGCGACGTCTGGCCTGCATCGATTCGAGACAGTCAAACTGCATTCAAATGGTGACCTGATCCCGGTCGAAATGGCCTGCACTTTCGTGACACTCGGGGGACGCAGGGTGCTTCTAATCCTTCTGCACGATCTGCGAAGCATCAAACGAGCCCAGCACGAACTGGCGCAAAGCGAGGCGAGATATCGCGAATTGGTCGAAAACTTTGAGCTGATCGTCTTCCAGTCCGATCTCGACGGGTGCATTACCTATGTGAATCCAGCATGGGAGCACATTACCGGGTTCAGCATGGAGGAAACGGAGGGGAAGAAGCTGATAGGATTTGTCCATGCGGATGAAGCGGAGGAGCTCGCCGCGATCTTGAATCGAGACATGTCCGGGGAGGCGGAGTCCTTCAGGATTGCCTTTCGATTCTCGTGCAAGAACGGAGGGTTGCTCTGGCTGGAAGGCTATATTCGCGGGCGGCGGGATGAGTCGGCACAAGTGATCGGAATGTCGGGAATGCTCGTGGATGTCACCGAGCGCAAACTCGCCGAGAAGGAACTTATCTCGGCCAAGGAGGCTGCCGAGGCTGCCAACCGGGCCAAGAGCGAGTTCCTCGCCGTGATGAGCCACGAAATCCGTACTCCTCTCAATGGCGTGCTTGGATTCTCCAATCTATTGCTTCACACGCGGCTGGATGCGACACAGCAGGAATACCTTCGGACCATTGCTGGGTGTGGCGACGCGCTGCTCGCGATCATAGACGACATCCTGGATTTCTCTCGCATGGAGTCCGGCCATTTGGAACTCGATGTGCACCCATTTGCTCTTCGGGAATGCGTGGAAAGCGTGCTCGACATGCATGCCACACGGGCGTTTGCGAAGAATCTCGAGCTGATCGCAAATTTCGAGGAGGGGGTCCCACAAGCGGTCACCGGAGATTCGGGAAGACTGCGGCAGGTGCTTTCAAATCTTGTCGGCAATGCCGTGAAATTCACCCAGTTCGGGGAGATCATCGTCACCTGTCGGACTATATGGCTGGGTCGGAGCGACATTACGATCGAGTTTGTCGTGCGCGACTCCGGCATTGGCATCGCCCCAGAGAAGGTCGGCAGGCTCTTCGAGCCGTTTGTGCAGGCTGATAGCTCGATGTCCCGTCGGTATGGAGGGGCTGGGCTGGGACTCGCGATCAGTCGGCGCCTCGTGAATGCGATGGGTGGCAGGATTTCGGTCGAGAGCACTGTTGGCGCGGGGACGGCCTTTACATTTTCGGTGCGACTCCAGCGCGATTCCTCTGCGACCGAAGAAGCGACCAGATTACCCATCTTCCCTGGAAAGCGTGTCCTCGTAGCAGAGCCGAACGATGTCTTCCGTCGTGCGCTGGAGTGTGAGCTGGCCGGACTGCAAATCGCGACCATCGGGTGTGGGGACCTGGAGGCGGTGAAGTCCTCGGCAGATTTCGACAAATCGCCCGATTTGGTCATCCTCGACTCGTCCTTCGCGGGGGCTGCGGCTGCGGTGGCCGAGATGGCCTCCCGGAGAAATATCCCCGTTCTCGTTCTCATTCCGGTCGGCACACTTCCATCCGACCAACCGGAAAGCATGCCTGGCGAATGGCGACGGATCACCAAGCCGCTGCATTTCCGGGCTCTCTGCGAGGTCCTCGGGTCCCTATTTCTCAGAGAGCTCCCGGAGCGGCATTCCAATCTCGAGATTCCTCGCGAGGTTCCCCGAGCGAATGCTCCGGAACTGCCCGATCCCAAAAACACACGCATCCTGGTGGTCGAGGACAATCCGGTGAATCAAAAGCTGATCCGGCGGATGCTCGCTCAAATCGGATACGAAGCGGAAGTGGCCGATTGCGGAGAGTCCTGCATAGAGGCATGCGGACGGGAACCCTTCGACCTCATTTTCATGGATATCCAAATGCCGGTGATGGACGGCTTCGAGACGACCGGCCGCCTGCGGGAACTGGGCGATCGCGCATGGATCGTGGCGCTCACGGCCCATGTGCTCGGCGAAGATAGGGAGCGTTGCATGGCGTGTGGCATGGACGAGTTTTTGTCCAAGCCCATTCGTAGCCAGGATCTCCGCGGGGTGCTGGAGCGGCTTGCCGCGAGGCGAGAGGCGAATGGTGCTTCCCGCGGAGGCTGAGTTCCTTATCTGAGATGCAGTTGAGGACTGGACGAATTCTCCCGAAGGCCGTATTCAGACCGTTTTATGTCCGTTCTCGTTGTTGGTTCGATCGCCCTCGATACAATCAAGACTCCCGTTGAGGAACATTCCGACCTTCTCGGCGGATCGGCTTCCTATGCTTCGGTTGCTGCCAGTTTCTTTGCGCCGGTGAGTCTCGTCGGCGTAGTCGGGGACGATTTTCCGAAGCCCCATGTCGACCTGTTCGAGAGCCGCAAAATCGACATTGCGGGACTCGAGATCGTGGCGGGACGAACCTTCCGCTGGTCGGGGGAATACATGTGGGACCTGAACACCCGAGAGACGCGCTCGGTCGAATTGAATGTTTTCGAGCACTTTTCGCCGAAGATTCCGCCGGCTTATCGGGCTACACCCATCGTACTCCTGGCAAATATCGCTCCCTCCTTGCAGCACCACGTTCTCGATCAGGTCAAGGACCCACGATTCATCATCGCGGATACGATGGACCTCTGGATCAGTATCGCGCGAGAAGATCTTCTCTCACTGCTCAAGCGAGTGAATATGCTCATCCTCAACGACGGGGAGGCCCGTCAGCTCACAGGCGATACCAGCCTCATCCGGGCTGCGCGGAGGATTCGTGAGATGGGACCTGAATTCGTCGCCATCAAGAAGGGGGAGCACGGCTGCCTCTTGTTTGGCCCGCAGGGAGCCTTTTTCAGCTGCCCGGCCTATCCGCTCGAAGACATTCATGATCCCACCGGAGCCGGCGATACATTCGCCGGTGGTGTGGCGGGCTACCTCTCCGCCGAGGATGGGAAAGAAATCACTTTCGACCGACTCCGGAAAGCGGTCGTACATGGAAGCGTGCTGGCTAGCTTCAATGTCGAGAAATTCAGCCTCGAGCGCCTGAGGACGGTTACGCACGACGAAATCGCCGATCGGTACCGGCTCTTTCAGCTCATGAGTAGCTTCGAGGTTGTCCAGTAAAGAAGCCCCATACAGACGATCGTCCGGCGGGCTTTTCCTCATTCTCGGGTTGCTGAAACGCATCGAGGAAGCCCAGGACGGCACCCTTGAGCATGGGTAGGTGCGATCTCACTTGGTAGTAATCATGTTCGCGACACTCGGCGGTATCTCTTCCTCCGAGTTCAGGAATACTCATCGCCTCGATGAACACCCGCCGTTTGCCGAACAAGCGGCTGGCTCGGCGCTGTAAAGAATGCCACTGCGAGGCGAGTGAAATCTCTTTGGCATATCCTTCCATGCCTTCCACCATCCTTTCCATTTCTTCCACCTGCCTAAGAAGCAGAAGAGCGCAAGCGCGGTCGTCTGAAAATGGTTCTGATTCAGCCATCGGAGGAGCGAAGAATATGAAGTAGCATAAGAGGTGCCTGAGACCACCAAAAACAGTGACATGAAAGAAATTTCATTCATATGCGGCATATTATATGCGTACGAACGATATTGGTGTGAACTCAGAAGCTCTTGGGATGCAATGACTTGATCCTCCTCAAAATTGGAGAAGAAATTTCCGAACTCTTATGTCTTTCGACTGAACAAATTGTAACATCTTTACGATTGCCCTTAGTGAAGGGAGTTGGTAAAGTAAGCGTGGTGAAAGTTAGGTCCCGGAATGAATTTTGCTGAATACTTTTGTCAGGAGAGGGGGGTTACCAGAGAGGAATTCGAGAAATTGCTGCTGAGGCAGGGTCTCTACCCGCACGCCCGCCTCTTGTTGCGGGCTGGGCTCGGGGGAAGGATTTTCGAGTGTGAGCGAGAAGTCATCGCGGATCTCGCTCTAGCGAATAATCTCAAATGCGTGGCTTCCATTCTCTCGCGCCTGCCGTGGTATTATGGGCGGAGGTGGAAGATGCGGCACTTGCTGCGCCTGCGCCTCTCGTCCAAACGCCTCTTGAATGTGGCGAGGGAGGCCTTTTCGAAGATGGAGAAGCTGCCGCTCGGCAATCATTCCCCGCGGGGGTCTGTGCGCATTGGCGGCTGACGATGCCGTAGGATGGGGATCGGGACGACTCCGCCTGTCGGGCAGAGACTTTGACGCCTGCCGGAACCTCGCTCGTTTTTTATCGCAGGCAGATTTCATGCCGCACGAACGGTAGGCGTTCGTGCGACATGGGGATCTGAGGAACGCTTAGTCCCGGGCTCCGGCCTTGACGATCTCGGCGAAGCTGCGCGGGTCGAGGCTCGCGCCGCCCACCAGAGCACCGTCGATGTCGGGCTGGGAGAGGAGATCGGCAGCATTCGAAGACTTGACGCTGCCGCCGTACTGAATGCGAACTTTGTCGGCCGTTGCGGCATCGGAGAGTCCCGCAAGGACGGCTCGCACATGAGCATGGCATTCCTGAGCTTGCTCTGTGGAGGCGGTCTTACCGGTTCCAATGGCCCAGACAGGCTCGTAGGCGATGGTGATTTCGACGAGCTGCTCCGCGGTGATGCCTGCCAGACATCCCCGGAGTTGGGTCTCGAGGATCTCCTTTTCCTTGCCAGCTTCACGCTCCTCCAGGGTCTCACCGACGCAGAGGATCGGCTTGAGTTCGTTTTCGAGAGCGGCTGCCACCTTCTTATTGATGAGAGCGTCGGTCTCTCCAAAGATCTGGCGACGTTCGCTGTGGCCGAGAATCACGTACTTCACGTACAACTCGCGCAACATTGCGGCACTAATCTCGCCGGTGAAGGCGCCGCTGCGCTCGAAATACATATTCTGCGCGGCCGTACGGATTTTCTGGGAGCCACCGAGCAACTCGCTGAGCTTCGCCAATGCCGTAAAAGGCGGGGCGATGATGATGTCGACGCCGGAGATGTCTTCCACCTCGAGGCGGAAGGCAGTGAGGTAGTTTTCTGTTTCCGCGATGGTCTGGTTCATCTTCCAGTTCGCGGCGATGATTTTTTTGCGCATATCGGTCAAAGTTCGAGCTAACGGGATTAACGGAATGATCTATGCTGAGCCGGCCCGGAGGGAAGAATGTCGAATATTGGGTTGATTCGACGCGGTTTCTTCCTTTCCGAGTCAGTCTTGCGGGACGAAATTATTTCTCGCTGAGAGCGGCCACGCCGGGAAGGGTCTTGCCTTCGAGCAGTTCGAGGGAAGCACCGCCACCGGTCGAGGCGTGGGTCACCTTGTCGAGTACGCCGAATTTCTTCGCTGCGGTGGCGGTATCACCGCCGCCCACGACGGTGATTGCTCCTGCTGCGGTGGCAGCGGCGACGGATTCGGCCATGGATTTGGTTCCTTCGCAGAATTTCGCGAACTCGAAAACGCCAGCCGGTCCATTCCAGACAATGGTCTTTGCGCGAGCAATTACCTTGGCGAATTCCTCACGAGTGGCCGGCCCGACGTCGAGACCCTGCCATCCGGCTGGAATGCCATCCTGGGCGGTGGCAACTCCGGTAGCGGCATCTTCGGCGAACTTATCGGCCGTGATGAAATCGACGGGTAGATGAATCTTTACACCCTTCGCCTTTGCCTTCTCCATGAGCTCGGGAATGATCTCCGCACCGGCGGGATCGAAGAGGCTTTCGCCGATCTCCATGCCATCGAGCACCTTGCGGAAAGTATAAGCCATGCCGCCGCCGACGATGATCTCATCCGCCTTGTCGAGCAGATTGCGGATGAGTGGGATCTTGTCGGCGATCTTCGCGCCGCCGAGGATCGCCAGAAGTGGCCGCTTGGGATTTTCCAAAACGGCGCCGAAGGCTTCGAGTTCCTTCTCCATCAGGAATCCAGCGACTTTCTCGGGCAGGTCGATGCCTGTGACCGAGGAGTGCGCGCGATGGGCAGTGCCGAAGGCGTCATTCACATACACGTCGCCGAGCTTGGTGAGGCTGGCGCGGAACTCCGCGACCTTGGCAGGATCTGCCTTCACGGTATTTCCATCGGCATCCTTGGTCTTGCCTTCCTCTTCGAGATAGAAGCGGACGTTCTCCAGGAGCACGACCTCACCGGGCTGGAGTCCGGCGCAGACGGCCTCGACTTCGGAGCCGACGCAATCATTGAGGAACTTGACGGGCTTGCCGAGAAGCTCTTCGAGCTTTTTGGCGACCGGAGCGAGGGAGTACTTGGGAGTCTTCTTGCCATCCGGGCGGCCGAGGTGGCTCATCAGGATAACGGATGCACCGTGGTCGAGCGCGTACTGAACGGTCGGAATCGCCGCCGTGATGCGCTGCGTATTGGTGATTTCACCGGTCGCCTTGTCCTGAGGGACATTGAAGTCCACGCGCATGAGTACGCGCTTATTTGCGAGATCGACGTCCTTGATTGTCTTTTTAGCCATGGGAAGAAGGGGAATGTTGCGGATTTGTGAATGTGCACGAAAAAGCGCCGGCGGAGGAAATGTCCGGCCGGCGCTTTTGCATAATCAGTTTAGATGATCGACTTGAGCAGATCGACGCAGCGGTTGCTGTAGCCCCACTCGTTGTCGTACCAGCTCACGAGCTTGAAGAAGTTCTTGTTCAGCTCGATGCCGGAGCCGGCGTCGAAGATCGAGGAGTGCGTGTCGTGGATGAAGTCGGAAGAGACAACCTCGTCCGACGTGTAGGCGAGGATACCCTTGAGGTACGTCTCGCTGGCCTTCTTCATCGCGGCGCAGATTTCGGCGTAGCTCGTGTCCTTCGTGGTTTTGACCGTGAGGTCGACTACGGAGACGGTCGGGGTCGGCACACGGAAGGACATGCCGGTGAGCTTGCCCTTCACCTCGGGGCAGACGAGCGCGACCGCCTTGGCGGCGCCGGTGGTGGAGGGGATGATGTTGATCGCAGCGCTGCGACCGCCCTTCCAATCCTTGCGGCTCGGGCCGTCCACCGTTTTCTGGGTGGCGGTGTAGCTGTGGACGGTGGTCATGAGGCCCTCTTCGATGCCGAAGCCTTCCTTGAGGAGGACGTGGACGAGCGGAGCGAGACAGTTCGTCGTGCAGCTCGCATTCGAGATGATGTTGTGCACGGCGAGATCGAGCTTGTCGTTGTTGACGCCCATGACGACCGTGATGTCCTCACCCTTGGCGGGAGCGGAGATGATGACCTTCTTGGCGCCAGCATCAATGTGACCCTGGGCCTTGGAGGCTTCCGTAAAGAGGCCGGTCGATTCGATGACGACATCGACGCCGAGTTCTTTCCACGGGAGGGCGGCGGGGCCTTCCTTCACGGCGAGGCACTTGATCTTGTGACCATTGACGACCAGCGTGTCGTCCTCGGCAAGCGAAACGTCCGACTTCTCGCTGTATACTTCGCCGGCGAACTTGCCCTGCGTGGAGTCATACTTGACGAGATAGGCGAGGTTGTCGGCGGGAACGAGGTCATTCACTGCGACCACTTCGATTTCCTTGCCGAGGAGGCCCTGCTCCGCGATTGCGCGAAACACAAGACGTCCGATTCTTCCAAAGCCGTTGATGCCGATTTTTGCCATGTTGTATTTAATGGGATGATGTTGTGAGACCGTGTGCAACGTAGGGCAAACAGACAATGTTTGCCACGCCCCCGCCTCGACAGCGGCCCTGAGTAAATCGAGCCGCCGGTCGGGCGTCAACTGCCAAACCCGTCTTCCTGTTGCGGCACGCAAAAACGTTGCGCCTGCTCAAGCACCGCCCTGGCGACATCGTCGTGGGATGCCATCGTGGAATCGATGCGGAAGTCGGCCGCGGCCTCGTAAATATGCGTGCGGGATGCAAGGAGCGAATCGAATGTCGCGCGAGGGTCGGCCGTATGGAGCAGGGGACGCTTGCGATTGCGCGAGACCCGCTCGAAGAGCACTTCCGGGGCGGCATCCAGCCAGACAACATAGCCGATCTCGTGAAGTGCGGCGCGGTTTTCCTCCCGAAGGACGATGCCCCCCCCGGTCGCGAGGACGACCTGCGAGGTTCCGATGAGTTCGCGTAGCGCGGCAGTCTCGAGATTCCTGAAATATTCTTCGCCATGCTCGGCGAAGATCTCGGTGATCGAGCGACCGGCGTGTGACACGACCATTTCGTCGGTATCGACGAAGCGATGGCCCGCAAGCGCGGCGATTCGGCGGCCTACGGAGGACTTTCCGCAGCCCATGAACCCGATCAGGACGATGTTTGGAAGCACCGCCTTATAGTTTCATGACATTCCGGGCGCGCGAGCCTTTTTCGTCCTCGTAGAGCTCGTACTCTACTTCCTCTCCCTCACGCAGAGTCCGAAAGCCCTTCGTCTGGATGACGGAAAAGTGGACGAAAATGTCTCCGTTGACCGCCGGGTCCACGATGAAACCAAAGCCTTTCTTGTCGTTAAACCACTTTACTGTTCCTCGAGCCATAAAACATACCAAGGGCGCACGAGGCGTCCCGCACCTGTGCAGCGAATACGCACCCAGCATCGGGGCGTCAATCGGTTATTCGCTACAAAAAACGAAAAGTTCAGCATATACGAAGGCGGATGGAGAAAAAACCGCTCGTTGGCGTCGTCATGGGAAGTACATCGGATTGGGACACCATGCGTGAAGCGTCTGCGCTGCTCGAAGCATTCGGCGTGCCACATGAAAGCCGGGTCGTCTCCGCCCATCGCACGCCAGATCTGCTCACCAAGTACGCCAAGACGGCCTCGAAGCGAGGGCTGCGCGCGATCATTGCGGGAGCGGGCGGCGCGGCGCATTTGCCGGGTATGCTGGCGGCGCACACGACAGTGCCTGTACTGGGCGTCCCGGTGGAGAGCCGCGCGCTCAAGGGAATGGATTCCCTTCTTTCCATTGTGCAGATGCCGGCCGGGATCCCCGTTGCGACATTCGCGATTGGCGTGGCGGGATCGAAGAATGCGGCGATCTTCGCAGCAGAGCTCCTCGCACCGGAATTTCCGGACATTCGGGCGGAGTTGGAGAAATACCGGAAGGCGCAGACCGCTGCGGCGATGCGCAGCAAGTTGAAATAGCCCAACGCAAGCGGGGCGGGATACCGGGCGGAGCTTTCATCAAATGTTAAAAACCGAAATTCTATCGACGGCGACTGCCGGCGAACTCGATGCGGCTGCCGCGCGCGCGGCCCAAGCGCTTCGCGCTGGCAAATTGGTCGCGCTTCCCACGGAGACGGTATACGGCCTCGCAGCCGAGGCGTTGGATGAACAGGCGTGCCGTCGCATCTTCGAGGCAAAGAGCCGTCCGCTCAGCGATCCGCTAATCGTTCACGTGCCATACATTGAGTGGATGTTCCGCATCTCCAACCCGAGCGACTTGGCGAAGCGCGTGGCCGAGGCGTTTTGGCCCGGTCCATTGACGATCGTGACCCAGCGCCGGAGCATTGTTCCGGACATCGCTACCGCGGGACAGGAAACCGTGGCTATGCGAATGAGCGCGCATCCGATCTTCCGGGCTGTCGCACTTCTCGCCGACTTTCCGCTCGCAGCGCCCAGTGCAAATCGCTTCGGCCGCATCAGTCCGACCTCGGCGGCGCATGTGCATGCGGAGCTGGACGGCAGGATCGACTTCATCGTCGATGGTGGCCCATGCGAGCACGGCATCGAGTCCACGATCGTGCTCGATAACCAGGACAGCCTCGAGATTCTCCGACACGGGCCAATCTCGAAGGAGCAGCTGGAGGAATTCGCGCCTGTGCGGGAAAGACAGCGGCACGATGTGGCCGCGCCAGGGGGCTTGAAGAGCCATTACGCGCCGGTCACGGCGATGGATATCCTCTGGCAGGCGGATTTGGACCGCCCTCTGGAGGGTGCGGCGGGCGAGGGGCTGCTCGCCTGGAAACCGGTCGATGCGCGTGGCTTCGCCGCGGTCGAGGTGCTTTCGGAGTCGGGGGATTTGCGGGAAGTCGCGACAAATCTCTATGCGGGCATGCGCCGGCTTGACGAGCGCGGACTCTCGCGCATTCTTGCGCTGCCTGTGCCTGAAGAGGGGCTAGGCATCGCCATCATGGAACGTCTTCGCAAAGCCGCCGCTCGTGAGTAATAGCCACAAGCTCAATACGAAAGCCTCCGGCGTGATCGCCGTGGCTGTGATGTGCTCGCGTGTGCTCGGCCTGATTCGTGAGGTCCTGTTCAGCGCGATCTTCGGCTCCCGGCTGATGGGCATTTTCATCGTCGCGTTTCGCGCGCCGAATCTCCTCCGCGACCTCTTCGCGGAAGGAGCCCTGTCCACGGCATTCATCACCGTCTTCTCGAAGAAGATCGAGAAGTCCGGACCGAATGCCGCATGGGGACTTGCCTCGAAAATGCTCACTCTGGCGACCATCTTCATGAGTGGGATCACTCTGCTGGGCATTCTCTGTTCCGAGCCGCTTGTCGGAGTGCTTGCCTGGGGATTCGATCCCCAATTCAAGGAGCTCACCGTCCTGCTCACGCAGATCATGTTCCCATTCATTCTGCTGGTCTCGCTGGCGGCACTGGTGATGGGCATGTTGAACTCGCGGGATGTCTTTGGGGTGCCTGCGATGGCGTCGAGCTTCTTCAATATCGGCTCGATCATTGGCGGTCTCGCGCTGGCTTGGGTATTCGAGCCCAAATTTTTCGCCGAGGTATTGAGACACCTGCATTCCCATGGTCACGAACAGACGGGCATGCCACCGCTTCCCTTCGGAGAGAAGGCTCTCATAGGTCTGTCGCTTGGTACGCTTCTGGGTGGACTGTTGCAGCTTCTTACCCAGCTCCCCAGTCTGCGGAAAGTCGGCTTTTCATTCCGGCCGGATTTCCGGTGGCGCGATCCTGGCGTGAAACAGATCCTTACGCTCATGGTGCCGTCGGTGATCGCGGCTAGCGCCGTGCAAATCAACGTGCTGATCAATACGAGCTTCGCCTCGAGTCTCGGGCCATCGGCGATCACCTGGCTGAACAATGCCTTCCGCCTTATGCAGCTGCCCATAGGCATTTTCGGAGTCGCTGTGGCGACGATTACCTTGCCTGTGGTCTCGCGTATTGCTGCGAATGTGGATCGTGCGGCCTTTGGTCCCACGCTCGGCAAGGCGCTTCGACTTGCCATCTTCCTTACGCTGCCATCGGCGGTCGGACTCTATTTCCTGGCGTACCCGATCATCAGCCTCATCTACCAGCACCGGAATTTCTTCGCCTCGGACGCGCTAAACAGCGCATACGCGCTTCAATTCTATGCCATGGGACTGGTCGCGTATTCCGGGATCAAGGTGCTCTCGCCGGCATTCTACGCCATCGAGCGCAAATGGACTCCCATGCTGGTGAGTTGTGGATCGATCTCGCTCAACATCTTCCTCAACTGGCTTTTCATCTTCCACTTGAAATTCGGTCACCGCGGTCTCGCTCTCTCGACAGCCATCTCGGCCACGCTCAACTTTACTGCGCTCTATTTCCTCATGGTCCAGGCGGCGGGCACGCTCGATTCCCGACGCTTCCTGAGTACGCTTTTCCGATGTGCCGGCGCTGCCGGCGTGCTGGGAGTCATTTGCTGGGCTTCCACGACCTGGCTCCATGGCTGGCTGTTCGACATCCCATTCCTCCTCCGTGTCATCGTCCTGGTGCTGGTGATCGCGATTGCTGGCGGAGGCTATCTGCTCGCATGTTACCTCATGCACGTGGAGGCGATTCACGATGCATTCGACGCCGTTGCGCGGAAGTTGAGGAAGCGGCCAGCCGCCGTGTAACGAGGCGTCAATCCAGAGCGACGGCGTCCCCTTCCGAGGCGACGAGTACAGTGCCGGGCATGGGCGCGCGATTCTCGGCGGCGGCGAGGATATTGGCCACGCTGGTCGAGGCGATCTGCGAGAGCGCCTCGCGGGTGAGAAAGGCCTGGTGCGAGGTGACGAGGACGTTCGGAAACGTGAGCAGGAGGGCGAGAGTCTCGTCATCCAGGATCTGGCCCGAGTGGTCCGAGTAAAAGTACTCGTCCTCTTCCTCGTACACATCGAGGCAGACGCCGCCTACCTGGCCGGAGCGAATGCCCGCAATCAGATCGTCCGTCTTCACCAGCTTACCCCGGCTCGTGTTGATAATAATGACTCCTCGCTTCATCTGGGCAATCGTCTCGGCGCGCACCAGATACTCGGTCTCGGGGAACAGCGGGACGTGCAGGGAAATGATATCGCTATCATGCCAGATGGTGCTCATATCGGTGAGCTCGATTCCATGTGCGGCTGCCCATTCCGCGTTCGCCATCGGATCATGCCCGAGCACTCGCATTTCGAAGCCGCGGAAAATCTGCGCAGCCTTCTGTCCTATCTTGCCGCATCCGATGATGCCCACTGTTTTCCCGGCGAGATCGAATCCCACGAGTCCCGCGAGTGAGAAGTTGTGCTCGCGGATGCGATTGTACGCCCGATGCGTATGGCGGACGAGTGTGAGGAGCATGGCGATCGCATGCTCGGCCACGGCGCTCGGCGAATATGCGGGCACACGGGTGACCGTGATCCCCAACTCGCGAGCGGCATCGAGATCGACGGCATTGAATCCCGCGCACCGCAGGGCCACAAGCCGCACACCACTTTGATGCAGCATCCTGAGGCACTCGCGATCGAGCTGGTCATGGACGAACACGCAGACCGCAAAGGCGTCGGTCACCACGCTCGCAACCTCGCTATTGAGCGAGAAGGGGAAATACGTGACTTCGAGCTGCCCCGAAGCAGCCCGATCGAAATACTCCTCGTCGTAAGGTTTGGTGTCGAAAAACGCGACGCGCGGCTTGGTCATAAACCTGAGTGTGCCCGCCACTGTGCACCCATGCAAGGCGGGAACTTTCGGAATTGGCTCGGAAAATGCTTGCCTAAGCAGGAATAGTGCCTAAATACGGCGATATGGCCGGATTTGAGCAGTCTCTGGGTCTCTCGCTGCAGCAGACATTGTCGCCGCAGATGCAGCAAAGCCTGCAGGTATTGCAGGCGCCCGTGCTGGAGTTGCGCAATCTCGTAGAGCAGGAATTGCAGGTCAACCCGGTGCTCGAGGAAGAACCGCCGGAGCGTGAGCAGGAGACCGACGCAGGAGATGAATGGGATGACGATCTGCGCGAGATCAGTCGGCTCGACGACGAATGGCGGGATTACATGTCCCAGAGCGGAGCATACGAGGGCCGCTCCACGGAGGCGCAGGAACGCCGGGAATTTCTTTTCAGTTCACTGCATACGCCGAAGAGCCTGCAGCAGCATCTGGTGGACCAGCTGACGCTGTCGGACCTCAACGAAGAGGATCGGGAGGTCGCCTCGGCGATCGTGGGGAATCTCAACGAAGCGGGTCTTTTGGATGTGACGGTTTCCGAGCTGGCTGGAATGACCAATGTCTGGCCCGAGCAAGTGGAGAAAGTGCTGCGGGAGGTCCAGAATCTCGATCCTGTCGGCGTGGCGGCCCGGGATCTGCGCGAATGTCTGCTCATTCAGCTCGAGCGCATGGGTAAGCGCGAGAGCTTGGAAGCGCGCATCGTAAATGGCCATCTCGATGAGCTATTGAAGCGGAGATTTCCAGAAATCGCACGCCGGCAGGGAGTGAGCGTGCAGGACGTGCAGGCCGCAGCCGACTTCATTTCCACGCTGGAGCCGCGGCCGGCTCGCCAGTTTTCCTCTGCCGTCGAGCAGGTGATCCAGGCGGATGTGGTCGTGGAGAGTGACGGGGAGGGGGGCTTCCTTGTGGCGCTCAACAACGAGCACATCCCGATGCTGCGGATCAGCAATTACTACAAGGATCTCCTTTCCGAGCCTGCCTCGCGAGGGCAGGTGCGCGACTACATTCGGGAGAAGATCAAAGGAGGGCGCTTCTTCATCAAATGCATCCAGCAGCGCCAGCAGACCATTCTCAACATCGCCCGTGAGATCATACGCAGGCAGGAGGACTTTCTGCGTGAGGGGCCGAGCGGCCTCAAGCCGATGACCATGAATCAGGTTGCTCAGGCCGTGGGGGTGCACGAGACGACGGTGAGCCGCGCAACACATGGCAAGTACATGCTCACTCCGCAGGGCATCTTCGAGATGAAGTACTTTTTCACGCCCGGCTATCAGACGGACGCAGGCTCGGACATCAGCAACGAGAGTGTGCGTCGTGCAATCGTCGAGGTTGTCGAAAAGGAGGATAAGCGCCGCCCACTCAGCGATCAGGCCATCCTGGAGATTCTCAAGGAGCGTGGCATTCCGATTGCGAGACGTACGGTGGCGAAATATCGGGAGCAGCTCGATATTCTCCCGAGCCACTTGCGGAAGACATTTTGATGCCGAAGCAAGATTCCTGCGTTTTTCGATTTGGGAAAGCCGCGAGGTTTGAGAGTGTCACGGCATGTCAGTGATTTCCCAGGATGCCGTAAACGAGGCGTTGAAAGACGTGAAATATCCCGGCTTCAGTCGGGACATTGTTTCCTTTGGATTGGTAAAGGAGGTCCATCTGGAGGGATCGGACGTGGAGGTGCGAATCTCGCTTGCCACCAACGATCCGGCCGTGCCCGCAGGGATCAAGGAGGCTGCGGAAGCCAGATTGCATGCAATTCCCGGCATTGGCCGCGTGAATCTGCGGATCGACATTCAGGCGCCTCCGGCCGCAGCCGCTGCTGCTGCGGGTCCCCAGCAGATCGAGGGGGTGAAGAATATCATCGCCGTGGCCAGTGGAAAAGGTGGCGTGGGCAAGTCCACTGTGGCGGCCAATCTGGCAATCTCGCTACGGCGGAGTGGGGCGCGCGTCGGGCTCTGCGACTGCGATCTCTATGGTCCCAGTATCGCGCTCATGTTCGGATCGAACGAGCGACCGACGGCCGATGAGCAGAATCGCATAATTCCCATCGAGCGCTATGGGGTGCGCCTCATGTCGATGGGATTTCTTCTGGACGATGATTCGCCGGCGGTCCTGCGTGGACCCATGGTGACCCGCTATACCCAGCAGTTCCTTCGTCAGGTGGATTGGGGTAATCTGGATTACCTCGTGCTGGATTTGCCGCCGGGCACGGGCGATATCCAGCTCACCATCGTGCAGACGGTGGCTCTGGCGGGCGCGATCATCGTCACCACGCCTCAGGAGGTCGCCTTGATCGATGCTCGCAAGGCATCGCAGATGTTTTCGAAGACCAATGTCCCTGTGATCGGCCTGATCGAGAACATGAGCTATTTCCAGTGTCCCAGCGACGGGGTGCGCTACGATATCTTCGGAAAAGGCGGGGGCGCCAGAGAGGCGACCCGTCTGGGAGTGCCCCTGCTCGGGGAGATTCCGATCGAGATGGCCCTCCGCGAAGGGGGAGATATTGGTCGTCCCGTATCGGAATTTGATCCAGAGACGCTCTCCGGCACGGTATTTGCTCGAATTGCAGGGATGATTGCCGAGCGGCTTGCAGTAAATGTAAGTAATTGACCGCGAAGATCTAAATATGGAGCCTATTGACTTCGTCCTCTGATTCCCGCATTATCATACTCGATTGCCTATGAGTTCTCCCAAAAACGAGGTTGTGTTCGACCTCGTCAAAAATTCGTCCCTCTACCGCGAGTATCTCGCGGAGCGCGAAGAGATTCTCCGACATAAATGGATCGAAAGCGAGAAGGCGGGACGGGATATTGGATTTGAGCGCGCGCTTCTGGACTGGATTATCAAGTATCGCTCTGGATGGCGCGATTTGCGCGGCAAGGCACAGACTCCGGTCGGAGAGCCTTCCGAAAACAAGGTTTCCGCGTCACAATAATCACAAAAACGTGAATTTTCCTTTAATGCGGCCCTGCGAGACCGCAAAGGAACCTCAATGACACCCACAGACGAGACTAGAGAGCCCGGAGCGACAGTAGCGATGGATGCGGATGCGATCCGCAAAGCCATTCGTCGGATTGCCCACGAGATCATCGAGCAAAATCCCGACCTCTCGGGCGTGGTCATCGCTGGAATTCCCACCCGAGGGGTGGAGGTCGCCCGCCGCATTGCCGAGCACATCGAGCAGGTGGAGGGCATACGGCCCGAAATGGGTATCGTCGATGTCTCAATGCATCGGGACGATCTTGCGACTCGCGGGCGATTGACCGCTGTCGAAAAGACCCATCTACCATTCGATCTGGATGGGCGCACCCTCGTGCTGGTGGACGACGTTCTCTATACCGGCCGCAGCTGCCGGGCCGCCATGGACGCGGTGGCATCCTTTGGCCGCCCGGCACGCATTCAGCTCGCCGTGTTGGTGGACCGAGGCCATCGGGAACTCCCGATCCGACCCGATTTCGTCGGGCGGAATGTGCCCACCGAGCAGTCGGAAAAAATTCGCGTGAGATTCGAAAACATCGACGGAGTGCCCGACAGCGTGTCGGTGATCAAGCCATGACGAAACCTGCCTGGACCCGGAAGGACCTGCTTGCGCTCGACCAGCTCAGCGCAGAGGAGATCAACATGCTGCTCGACACAGCGAAGGCATTCAAAGGTGTCGGCGAGCGCACGCTCAAGAAGGTCCCGGCGCTTCGCGGCAAGACGCTCGTGAACTTTTTCATCGAGCCGAGCACGCGCACACGTGCTTCCTTCGAGATAGCAGCAATGCGGTTGAGCGCGGATGTGGTGAATATCGCCGCCTCGGCATCGAGTCTGCAGAAAGGGGAAACCCTCAAGGATACTGCGCGCAATCTCGAGTCGCTGCTCACGGACATCATCGTGATCCGGCATAGCTCGGCGGGTGCCGCGCAATTCCTGGCTGAGCGTCTCAAGGCGAGCGTCATCAATGCCGGGGATGGTTCTCACGAGCATCCCACACAGGGGCTGCTCGACGTTTTCACCATGCGTGAGCACTTCGGGAGTCTTCAGGGACTGAAGGTCGCCGTTGTGGGAGACATCCTCTTCAGTCGGGTCGCCCGATCGAATGTGCACGCCCTTGTGAAGCTCGGAGCGGAAGTGACGCTGGTTGGGCCGACGACTCTTGTTCCCAAGGATCTGGAATCCCTGGGTGTGCGAGTGACGCATCGCGTCGACGACGTGATAGAGACGACAGACGTCATCAATCTCCTGCGCATTCAGCATGAGCGGCAGCGGAAGGAATATTTCCCGAGCCTCGGCGAATACACGGCGCTCTTTGGCCTTACGAAAGCGCGTGCGGCACGATTGAAATCCGACTGCCTCGTGATGCATCCGGGACCGATCAATCGCGGCGTCGAAATCGACAGCGATGTGGCGGATGGGGCGCATAGCGTGATCCTCGAGCAGGTGACCAACGGCCTGGCCGTGCGAATGGCAGTTCTTTATCTATGCGCGGGAGGCGCGGGTGTATGAGTTTTCTGAAAATTAAAAACGGTCGGATCATCGATCCGGCCAATGGGCGCGATGAAATTGGTGACCTCTGGATAAAGGATGGCGTGATTGTCGATGCGCCCGCATCTGGAAGCGCTACATCGGAGATCGAGGAGGTTGATGCAAAGGGGCTGGTTGTTGCGCCGGGCCTCATCGATCTGCACGTCCACTTCCGCGAGCCAGGGCAGTCGCACAAGGAGACGATCGGGACCGGTTCGGCGGGAGCCGCCGCGGGCGGGTTCACATCGGTGGTCTGCATGCCGAACACGAATCCGGTGGCGGACAGCCCGTCCGTGATCACGTGGATTCACGAGCGGGCAGCCCAGCTCGCAAAGATCAATATCTTCTGCTCCGGCGCGATCACCAAGGGGCTCAAAGGCGAAGAGCTTGCCCCCATCGGATCCATGAAGAACGCGGGCATCGTGGCGATCACCGACGATGGCCATTGCGTGCAGAACAACGAGGTAATGCGGCGCGCGCTCGAATACGCGCGCATGTTCGATCTCCCGCTTCTCGACCATTGCCAGGACTACAGCGTCGTGGGCGACGGCATCATGCACGAGGGCGAGTGGAGCGTGCGGCTGGGGCTGCCTGGCTGGCCACGTATCGGCGAGGAACTCATCGTCATGCGCAATATCATGCTCTCGGAGCTCTGTGATGCGCCGATCCATTGCCAGCACATGAGCTCGGGCGGGAGCGTGCGCCTGCTTCGCGAAGCCAAGGCGAGGGGAGTGAAAATTTCCGCCGAGGTCTGCCCGCATCATATCGCGCTCACCGACGGGTCGCTCAAGGGGTACGATTCGAATTACAAGATGAACCCGCCCCTCCGGACGGCGTCCGACATCGACCTGCTCCTCGAGGGTATCTCGGATGGGACCATCGAAATCCTCGCAAGCGACCATGCGCCGCATGCGCCTTACGAGAAGGAGGTCGAGCTCGACCACGCGCCATTTGGCATCCTCGGCCTCGAGACGGAATTTGCCGTTTTCTGCGACGTGCTCGTGCACCAGCGCAAGGCGATCGGTCTGCCAAGGCTTATCGAGATGCTCACGATCAATCCCGCCCGGCTCCTGCGGCTGGACAGAGGCACGCTCTCCGTCGGTGCTCCGGCAGACGTCACGCTACTCGATCCGGAGCTGGAGTGGACATACGATGTCGAGAAGACATGTTCGCTTTCTCGCAATACGCCGTTCCATGGAGCGACGTTCAAGGGGCGCGCCGTGCGAACGATCGTGGCCGGAACGACCGTTTGGAGTTTATAGCCCAATAGGGCAAATAGGACCGATAGGACGAATATGTTCGAACTCCAAGCTACCGTTGGAAAGGCTCGCGCCGGCACTTTGAAGACCCGTCATGGCGTGATCGAGACTCCGGTTTTCATGCCGGTGGGCACCCAGGCGACAGTCAAGGCGATGACGCCGCTCGAGCTGCGCGAGGTGGGCGCGCAGGTGATCCTGGGAAACACATACCACCTTCACGTTCGCCCGGGGGAGGAGCTCATCCGTGATCTCGGGGGGCTGCACAAATTCATGGGCTGGGACGGTCCGATCCTTACCGACAGCGGCGGTTTCCAAGTCTTCTCGCTGGCGCGGTTACGACGCATCACGGAGGAAGGCGTTCACTTTCAGAATCACCTTGATGGCACCCCGACGTTCATCGGTCCGGAACGCTCGATGGAAATCCAGCGTGACCTCGGCTCGGACATCGTGATGCTCTTCGACGAATGTCCGCCGCATCCGTGCACCCATGAGGACGCGGAAAAGAGTCTCGACCTCACACTGCGGTGGGCGAAGCGATGCCGTGAATGGTGGGACGCACAGCCCGTCGAGGGGCGGCCATTGGTTTTCGGCATTGTACAGGGTTCGGGTTACGCCGATCTCCGCCGGCGTTCCGCGGAAGCACTCGTCGAGATTGGATTCGACGGGTATGCCATCGGCGGCGTGAGCGTCGGAGAGCCGGAGCCGGAGATGTTTGCAGCCGTTGAGGCGGCTGAGCCATATCTGCCTGTCGATCGCAGCCGGTACGCGATGGGGCTTGGCACACCGAAGCAGGTGATCGAGCTGATCGCCCGCGGCGTGGATATGATGGATTGCGTGCTGCCGACGCGGCTCGCCCGCAATGGCACCGCCTTTACGAGCGACGGCACGCTCAATCTGAAGAATGCGCCATTCGCACGCGATGAACAGCCGATCGAGGCCGGGTGCGACTGCTACGCCTGCCGGAATTTCACTCGCGCCTACTTGCGCCATCTGATCAAAGCCGAGGAAATCCTCGGACTCCGGCTTGTGACCATTCACAACCTCCATTTCTATGTCGGGCTCGGACGTCGCGCCCGCGCCGCCATTCTCGATGGCACGTTCGAGGAATTCCGGCGTGAGGCTGTCGCACGACTCGCTGCGGCGGAGGAGCCGGCGGATTTGGGGTAGTCGTTCCCCAAGAGGCCGGGGAAGCGCCAGGCCGGCTATGACACAAATTTCGCGTGCATGTCACCTCGGGATGGGTATTCTGTGATCCAGCATCAAGAGCGGCTCGTGGAAACGCGGGTCCGGCAACCTGGCGAGGAGACGCCGAGGTGCCTGGTTCTTCCGAACCGATGTGCGGCCCAAATGCGGGCCGAACTGCAGTCTCCAGCGGCATCGCAATGCGGTGACCCTCTCTTCGATGCGTCAATCGAACTCAAATCCGAAAAACGCATCATGTCACAGATCAAACTCTCCGACGCCGTCCCTGCGATCCGTATCGAGGAGGCGAATCCCGACCATCACCTCTGGAATAACAACGGAACGTGGTGGATTCATTACACGCTGCACCTCCCCGACTTCACCAAATGTCGGGTGAGACGGTCGCTTGGCACCCGCCGCTCGACCATCGCCCGCCGCCGCCGCGATGAAATCTTTGCCGGGCTGCTTTCGCATCCGGCGAGTGGGTTGAACTAAAAATCAATCCGCCCCCCATTCGGCAAGCTGAATGGGGCGCTTGGAGCGGCGTCGCAGCCCAAAAAGCTCGCAATGGAGAGTCGAATTTACTACCCTATGCTCTGCGGTGCCGAGGTGGTGGATAATCACGACTCTCCATGAATACTCCTATTACGCGACGGGGCTTTTGCCTGCTGGGGGGAGCATCTGCTTTGCTCCCCGGACTTTCACTCGCGGCCTTCGCGGATGATTCGGTTTCCGATTCCCGGGCCATTGCGCCGGTTAGCCCGAAGTGGGACTGGCTCAAGAACACGTTCTGGTATGTCCCTGCGCCTCATCTCCGGGCGTACCTCTACACGCCGTCGAACCAGACGCTCACTTATCTGGTCGATCAGACGGTATTTCACATCACCGGATATCTCCGGGGCTATTTCTGGGGCGTGACCGGTACGATGCTTTCCGGAGGGCAGATCAGCTACAGGTCGCTCGTTGGTTCAGTCACTCCACAGGGCCAGGTCTATTTGTCATTTACTCCATTCGACCCCACGGTGAAGACCACGATTACCCAAGGCTTTGGCACTATGGTTCGCAGGCTCGGGCAATGGACCATGGCAAATCAGATGTCCTCCGCGCCGAATGCGGAGCTCGCCGTTTTCCACTGGGCTTACATGGTCCAGACGATGCCGGGCAGGCGGAGTTGGCGGTTGCTGCCTGGCGCGGGGATCTCGGTCCCGGAATTCCTGCAAAATTGCCCGGCGGGGCCAACTCTCGCCGTCCCGAGCTAACTCGAAAATTCGGGGGAATAGGGCCCATTTCGGTTACGGAGCGAGAAGCATGTGCTATTCGCACCGAGCGAGAGCATATGCCGATGCGATGGGGGAATTGTTTGCGCGCAGGATATTGCGGCATGTGATAAATGGGAGGCGAATGGAAGTCGGGCATGTGCAGATAGCATCGGGTCCCAGGCCGGCATGGCCGGTGTTCGTCGCGGCGTTTGCGCTGCTTTACCTGGGGTACGGCTTCAACTTCTTTGCCGTGCGGGTCGGGGTGGAAACGATGCCTCCATTCCTTTTTGCGGGTGCGCATGTGATACTCGCGGGCGCGCTGCTGGCGGCATGGAGAGCATTCCGGGGCGAGCCATTTCTACTGCCCTCGGCCGGCTTGTGGCGGGCAGGGACAGCTGGAGCTTTTCTCTTCGTCGGAGGGGTGGGGCTGGTGACGGTCGGAGAGAAGCTCGGGGTGGCATCCGGAGTGGCTGCGATCGTGAAGGCCTCGGCGCCGCTTTGGGTCGCTGTGCTGGAGGGTGCGCGGCCGGGTGGCGAGCGACCGAGTATTGGGATGGTCGCAGGCTTGCTGATCGGGGCGACGGGAGTCGTCATCCTCGTGGCGCCTCAATTCGATCCAGCCTCGGCGCGGACTCATTCGCTTGGGATTTCTGTCCTCGTCGTCTCGGCCTTCCTATTCGCCGTCGGTACGTTGATCGTGAGGCATCGGCCGCCGAGCGCTTCGGTCACGGCGGGAATTTCCTGGCAAATGCTCCTGGGTGGCGGCCTGCTACTGGTGATCGGGCTCGCGCGCGGCGAGGTAGGAAGGATCCACGCGAGCGATTTCACTGCGCCGGTTCTCGAGGCATTTCTCTTCCTGGCGCTTGTGCATTCGCTCGGGGCCTTTTCGGCGCTCAACTGGCTCCTCCGCTATTTTCCGGCCTCGGTAGTTACCACGAAGTTCTACGTCTCGCCGGCAATAGCAGTAACGGCGGGCGCCTTGTTCCTGCACGAGCGAGTGTCGGCCGGCACACTGGCCAGCCTGGCGCTCATCCTTGGCGGGGTGGCCACCCTCCTGTGGCAGAGCCGCAAGATGGTAAGCGAGCCCGCGCCGCTGCAGGTCGACGATGCGGACGAGCTGGAAGACTGATCCCGAAATGATGTCGCCGGCGAGGGGGGCTTAATCCCTCGTCGAATCTGCGGATTCCTTCGACGTCTTGACGGTGAGGACGTCATGCGGGGCGCTCTCGCGCTGGCCGGCTGGAGTGACGCGGATGAAGAGGGCGTTCTTTCGAAGCATCGGCAGGTCACTCGCACCGAGGTATCCCATGCCGCTCTGCACGCCGCCGATGAGTTCCCGCAGGACGTCGTCGAGCGGACCAGCGGCTTCCTTGAGCGCCTCGATGCCTTCCGGGGCTGCTTTGGTGGTGGCGTCCTTACGCTCATGCCCGTATCGGGCGGCGCTGCCTTCCTTCATGGCCTCGCGGCTGCCCATGCCACGGTATTGTTTATAGAGTTTCCCGCCGATTTCGATGATGCGGCCGGGCGCCTCATTGCAGCCTGCAAGCAGGCCGCCGCAAATCAATGCGTCTGAAAGCGTAAGCGCCTTGACCATATCGCCGGACTTCGTAATGCCGCCATCGGCAAGGGTCTTCACTCCCAGTCGTGTGGCCGATTGCGAGGCCGCATAGAGAGCGGTCATCTGCGGGATGCCGACTCCGGCTACGATACGGGTCGTGCAAATGGAGCCGGGGCCCTGGCCGATCTTAATGCAGTTCGCTCCTGCGGAGGCGAGGAATTCGACGCCATCGCCACAGGTCACGTTGCCGGCAATGATCGTGATTTCCGGAAAGGCATCGCGAACGATGCGAACGGCATCGCCGACGCCTTTTGAAAATCCGTGTGCGGTGGAGACGGCGATCGCATCGACGCCTTCATCGACGAGAGCGCCGACGTGCGAAACGATGCGCTCGCGGTCGAGCGTGCCATCGGCGAGGCGGTGCGGAGCAATGGCTGCACCGCAGACGAGACGGAGTTTTGAGTCGCGCGCGGGCTTCACCATACGGCGGGATTCCTCGCCGATGCGCTCTACATCGCTGAGGGTGAACAGGCCTTTCAGCCGATCGGAGTCATCCACGACGAGGAGCTTGTGAATCCCGACATGCTCGGTGAAGAAGCGATCGGCTGTGGCGATCGGTTGCTCCCGGATTTCACGCTCATTGAGAACGAAAAGATTCGCCCGCGGCGTCATCGCCTCGGAGACGAGGCGATCGCGGTAACGCTCGCGTACTGCGGCGCCGGAAAGAAGTCCGAGGAGGTGGTTGTGCTCATCGACCACCGGAAAGCTGCTGAAGCCAAAGCCGCGTTTCTCGATAAGGTCGAGGATCTCGCCGATTTTCTGCTCCGGCTGGGCCTTGATCGGCTCCTGGATGAAGCCATGAATATGATTCTTCACTCGCGCGACCTCTTTGATCTGCGCCGAGTCCGGCATGTTGTAATGAATCAGGCCGAGTCCGCCATTGAGGGCCATCTGAATCGCCATCTTCGACTCCGTCACGGTATCCATGTCGGACGAGATGACCGGGATTTGCAGGTTCAGCGACTCGGAGAGTGCGACCGAGAGGTTGGTCTCGCGCGGCAGAACCTCGGAATAACGGGTGGCCAGCGAGACGTCGTCAAACGTAAGCCCGAACGGCAGGTTGCTCGTAAAGAACGCGTCGGCGTCGAGATAAAGTCCCATGTCGGAGGCTGCATGCTCGACGCCCTCGACTCAAGCGCGAAAGTGAAATTTTGTCCCGCTAGTTTGCGCTTTGGAAAAAAGTTTGCACCGCAGTCATGGCATCATGCTCATCCGCACCGGAGATCTCGACATCCACGAGGGTATTCAGCGTCGCGCAGAGGATAAGAATGGCGAGGATGTTCTTTGCATCGGCAATGCTGTGACCATGCCGGAGGCGAATATCGGAACGATACTGCGTCGCGATGCGAGCAAGATGTGCAGCGCGGCGCATGTGGAGGCCTTCGGACCAGGGTACGGAGAATACAGCATTCTTCATATGGCTGCTTTTGGGGCATGAGACAGAGCTTCCGAGGCATCTGTTCAATCCAAACGGACTTATAGGGCAATATCAGGTATTTCCCTGATACGGCGGCCTTCCCTGCAATTCCGACTTTAATTGGGTGGGTCTAATCCCCAATTCCTTTTGGACTCGCGTTGATTCCAAGAGCCTCTTCGGCATGCGCGGGCGATATTGGCGAGCCGGGTAATTCCAGGCGGGACCTATCGAGGGACGGGTCGAGGTAGATGGCCCGGCGGAAATCAGCCGTGGAACCATCGAGATTTCCCTGGCGTGACTTGATATGGCTGCGGAGGAGGTAGATGCGTGCGTCGGAGCGATCGAGAATGACGGCCTGATCGAGATCCTCGAGCGCGCGATCGAGGTCATTCACATGGGCTTTCGCGAGCGCATCGGCCACGAGGGCATCGACACTGGCGGGTGTCGTCGGAGCATGTGATGGGAGCATTGCCGCCCTCAGTCCCGCCTGGAGCAGATTTGCGCCTGCCGTGCGGGACGAGGGATCGATCTGCGAAGCGCGCAAAAAGTCCGAGCGCGCGGATTCTACATCACCGTTCCGCATGCGAGCTTCGCCACGCTCGTTGTAAGCACTGGAGACCTTTCGATTGTTGCGGAGTGAAGCGGCGGCTGAGGTGCGATCGAGCGCAAAGGCGCGGTCGAAATCCAGGAGGGCCGCGGTGTGATCTCCCTTGCTCTCTCTCGCGAGACCCCGGGACAAATGGGCATATGCGCTGTCTGGCTCGAGGAGGAGGCATCGATCGTAGTCCGCAAGGGCTGCATCGAGATGGCCTTGTCGGACACTGAGTGCGGCCCGTGCCAACAGCGCTTCGGGGTTGTCCGGCTCG
>Ga0068856_100000327_pt1 | contig 52296 bp, 90 predicted proteins | sample KBSCornC62_FD_66595 | JGI IMG/M metagenome (GOLD analysis project Ga0068856, IMG submission 66595) | Corn rhizosphere microbial communities from Kellogg Biological Station, Michigan, USA - KBS Corn C6-2 | ecosystem: Host-associated > Plants > Roots > Rhizosphere > Soil ...
AGCAAAATCTAAGGATTGTCCAGACTAGAACGTCTAGACAGTCTGAAATCGACAATGTTCTTCGCAAGCTAAACCATGGGAGAAAGTAAAGATGTGTGAAGGCGAAAGACTTGTGCGCATTGATTATAAGACACATGACGGTAAGGAATATAACTTTGCTGTCAATGTAACTTATGATGCTGATGCATTAATGATGATTGACAGTCTCTTGTGTGGCATAGGACTAGAGAACGGACTAACCGATATGGATATCGCAAGTGTCACCATATCAAAGCAACACAAGAGAACGATATGAGCGAAGAAATCAGGAAAGCAATACAAGCAATCGTTCGTGAGATTGCATCGAAGGCGGCAAAAGATGCTGCAAAAGCCGCGCTTAATGGTGAGATATAAAGACAAGCCCTAGGGATTTATTTTCCTAGGGCTTTTTTATTGCCCCATGATGTTATGTTATAACAGCCTTACACGTGCGCGCGTGCTTGTTCTCCGCACGTACACATGAGAACAAATCGAGAACAAAATGCCTTATTTCTGCCACAATTCTGCCTTATTTTGGTCACAATCCTGTGGGACTATGGGGGCTCAATTGGAAATCAGGCTAGGCCCTAGGGTTCAGGCCGTAAGCATCGGGCTCACAAGCTTAGGTGCATTCTTTTTGGCAAGTCTCTTGATCTTGCCTGTGATCGCTCCCGCGATTTCCCCACATGGTCTAGGGTCAACCCCATACAGGCTTAGGGAAGTCCGGCATTCCAACCGGGAGTAAGGTAGCAGGAAACTCAAGTAAGAGGCGAGTTAGGTGAGCGGGCTAGAGCATCGTGAGAGACCTAACGGCAATCGGTTCCCGGTTGTATGTGGCTACTCCCGTCCTAGGCAGAGGTAACATAAGAACCTGCAATGACGGGTAGCAAATCAGCAACAAAACTTTGGATAGCGACATGAAGCGCGAAGCGGAAAGCTTACGGGTTAGTAAGCCTAGCGTCATGTGAAGCATTCATAATTCAGGCTTAATCGCCGCAAGCCCAAAGCAGTAATGCAAGTAGGCGTTCCGTTGCTTTCGGTTATTTGATATCGAAGGATATCCCGCGAAAGTAAAAGACAAGCCAATCCCTCGCATTAGTAATTCAAAACTAGTAGGGGAAAGGTTTGGTAACTGCCAATAGGAATTAGCAACGGTTGAATGTGGAAAAAGCAAGGTCCATCGGATTAGACCGCAGTACCTCAAAACTGTTATGTGTCTAATCGTAACAAAAGGCTGGAAACAATAACCCTTAGAAAAGGTTAAACGCTGCAAAGCAAACATAATTACCATGGCTCATATGGGGAAAACGTATCAGCCATGTTAGGAATGTTTGATGGTCAAACGTTCTACTATCCAAATGGATGGTTAACCAATGACGGAGAACGAAAATGGAAGCGATTGTGAACAAGGTCAACGGTAAGGCCGAGACCAATGCTAAGTCGGAAAGCAAGCCGCGCAAGCCTGTCACTGTCCAGACGAAAGGGCCGCAGGCTGTGAAGGAAGTCAAGGCCGTGGCTTATAGCTATAGTGAACTGGATTTCAAGGCAGCCGACAAGGCGATCAAGGCTATCGGTTCGCGCGGTGCATCACTCCGCAAGCTGGCCCATGAAACCGCCGTCGGGATCATGATGCATTACGTCAAGCATGGTGACAACACCAAGTTGAACGAACTTCGCACGGCAATTCGTGAGAGCATTTCCGTCAATATGGGGAATGCATTCGTCGATTGGGTCAAGCGGTTTTCGAACAACGATTTCCAGAACGGCAAGTTTATCAAGACGGAACGCGGTAAGGACAATCCTGCCAAGTTCTGCGGCATGTCGGCTGACAATTTTGACGTCAAGGCCCTTGTCATTGGCCGTGAAGTCAACGGCGTCAAGTTTGTCGAGTTCTGGAATTTGGAACGTGAAGCCACGACCTTTGTCCCTGTGGACTTCGCCGAACGTCTGGAAGCCTTGCTCAAGCTTGGTGAGCGCTTGCTTGCCGAAAAGACCAAGGGCAAGGAAGTCAAGAAGCCCGACGGCACGACCGAGACTGTCAAGATTGCGCATGAGCATATCAGCAAGAAGATGCTGGCGGACTTGACGGCGTTCGCGACCGAGCATGGTGTTACCGTCGAAACGACCACGGCGCAGTAAGTCCGTCGCACGACTAAGCGTGTGGTCTAGGTCTAGTCATCCCCATAGCTAGACCGGAAAGCCCTAGGCATTGCCAACCTCCCCCCGGCGTGTCTAGGGCTTTTTCTTTCTCGCAATAGTTGCTTCGATGCGCTCGCGCGAAAATGGGGCGCATTATTGGCTCGCGTTCCTATCACGGCGCGGGCTTATCATGCGTCAATCAATGGTGGTTGAAATGCGAAAACTCCTTGCTGTAATACTGTGCATGTCAATGTCTAGCGTTGCCTTTGCTGGCAAGTTCGACAAGACTTGGAACCCTCCGGCGCGGTTTGATCATGCTTTCGGCGGCAAGCTTATCCTGTATCGTTTGCCTCAAAAAGAGGTTGTTCGTGTCTGTCAGAATATGCCGGGTGCTGGCATGTTGCAGCACGGTTGTTCTGAATTGAAGGGAAATGTCTGTACCGTCATTACGATTGACAAGACGTTTATGGGCGCTACTCCTTCGGCGGTACTACGCCATGAACTAGGCCATTGCAATGGTTGGCCGTCTAATCATCCAGCATAGGGGATTTGTCGTGCGGTACAAAATTGAAGTCGCGTATAACACTATTCGTGAGCGGCGGGTCATGCCTGTTGCTACGATTGAAGTCGCGCGTAACAGCAAAGGCAATGACTATCTTGCTAAGACTGTCGAACGCATTTGGGTCCATGGGACCGATGACGTCAAGCCAAGTGATATCACTGAGGTAATCGTCACGGCGTATCGTGAACGCTTGTAATAGTGAAGGCGTTCACGCCGAACAAGGGAGAAACTATGATGTTGTATATCATCCTGTACCTTGGCGGCGTTCCATTCTCCACTCTTATCTTGCTGGCAATCCTCGCGAATATAAATCGCGGTTGTCGGCGGTACTAACTCGCATCTTCGATGCGTCGATGCAGCTCCGTTGCGAAAGAAATAAACCAGCTCTTCGGCAACTGTAAGGCGTATGCCACTTTAGGGAGCAAGGTTTGCCCGTCGTGCCGGTCTCGGCGGGTTTTAGTTCAGGTGTCTTGTGGCAGCCTGCCGGATCAAAAACGGCGAATGAGTATCATCCACAAGCATAGTTAGTAGCGGTGACTATGTGGCGAAAGCATCACCGGCGTATGGTTAGACTAACGTCCTAAGCAAGACGTTAAACTGCTTGGCTTTTATGCGTTGATGAAACGCAAAGGTAGCCGTGGTCTACGCCGCGTCAAGGTACAGTTAACTCTGTCGGCGACTGGTAATGCACAAGCCTTTCTTGTAACGAAGTTACTGCGAAGCATCTTCGATGCGAGGATAAGTGAACCACGGCTTTTAGACAGCCCGATGTATTGAGTGTAAGTCGGGCTTAGGACGCAGGCATATCCGCTCCATAACCACACTCCGAAGTGGTCGGAATTTCTGCCGGTCCGTAGGGTCCTGAGTAGAAAGCGCGTTCGCGGCGCGTTGACCTTAAAAGGCTCTTTAGTTTCCCGTCATCACATGGACTCCCCAATGGGTCGTAGCGATTGCGAGCGGCGGGCTTTTTATCTACTAAAGGTGGCAGCGAAAGAAAGGAGAAGACCATGAAAATACAAGGCTCATCCTCAATCGATGCAATCTCATATAATAAAAAGACTTCTGAACTGACAGTTCAAATGAAGGACAATTCTGTCGTTGTGTATCTCGGCGTCCCGGAGCATGTATACCATGACTTTATCGACGCGCCATCGGCGGGTATCTATTACAATACTACCGTAAGGGGACAGTATAAGTTCCGATACGAATAATCTTTTCACCTTGGAAGTTGGGGCGGTCTTCCTTTAGCATGGAGTTGCTCGGGGCATCTTCATGGTCATGTAATGCCTGCTTCTCAGAAGGGGCGCGTAGAGGGAATACCACAATGCCTATCGTCATGTTCGATAACGACATGATCTATGTTATCTTTCCAAATACATTCGTCGCAGATACACATGAAGGATGGTTCGACCGTTCTATGTGGCGGCGGGTTTACGTCGAGAGTGACATGAAAGTTTCAGTATCAGACAGGGGCAATGCTTATCGTGCCCCCTTCAATAAGGTTGGGGTACCTGACTTCATAGTGAAGGATTTGTGATGCTCTACGTCATTACAATCATTTTGTATTTGCTTATGGCTGTGGCTCTTGGCAAGTACTTAAAGCATAGGCGTTAATTCGCCTAATCCACGTCGTCTAAGTGCAGGACGCATACGCGGAGTCGATGTAATGCTAGGCCGGTCAACCTAGCCGTGGGTACCAATTCAGATGGCGTTAACTCGCCCGCGTGTGGTGGAGACTTGGCCGTAAGCCTCGTCTGTGAAGCCACACGCACCAATTCTCTGGGAGAACGAAGATGGAACGTGCGACGGTACGTGAATACAAGCGTATTCCGATGTGCCATGATTGTGCACTCTTCTGGCGTGGTGCAAGCCGGTGTCATGCGTTTGAATTACTTGACGAACGGTTCAATCCGTCTGATGCCGTAGCCAATCGTCTCGACGAAGAGCTGTGTGGTCTCGGCGGCAGATATTATGTCCCGCGTCCACCGAAAGCTTCGTTCCTATCACGAATTTTGGCGTGGGCTTTTGGAGGCTAGTTATGTGGGACATCAAAGTTGGTGACAAAGTAACGCCCGTTCGGAGTTGGACTAAAAGGAGCGAAAGATACGAACACGAAATCTTCCCTTCTTTAGGCACAGTGTACACTGTTCGTTCCGTGTTCGTCGTTAACGGACTTCCAAGTATTCATTTGGTTGAAATTGTGAACAAACCAGATGTTTACTCGGTCGATGGTTGCAATCAAGTGTCTGAAGTGTGCTTTATCTTGAAGTACTTCCGCAAGGTCATTTCGAACAAAGGAATGGATGAGTTGACTAAATTCCTCTCCAATCCTCAGTCCAAAGTGACCAACAACGGCTTCGACAAGAAAGTCAAGAGGAAAATTAGGGCCTAATACTTCTAAAAGCAACAATAATCCAAATGGGAAGGCAACAAAGATGTGGCGAGTGGGTATCGTGTCTTATCGTGAGAGCGGTTGGACTTTTTCATTCTATGACGAATGCGATATCATCCATGAATGGTGTGGTCCGGGGTTTGAGAGGGCAACTTTGGCCAAACAGTATATGAGAGAATTGATCAAAGCCCTTAACGGAGAAAAATAGTGCAGATGATGACTTCATACTCCTATACGATGGAGGCGCGTGGTGGTTTTAGTGGTGGTTCGCGTTCTTTTTCTGCTCCTCGTGTTAGTATGCCTCGCGTTAGTGCTCCTAGCGTACCGCGAGTTTCTGTTCCCTCCGCTCCTAGGGTTTCTGCGCCGCGCGTATCATCGCCTCCGGCTGCCGTTTCCACTCCGAGTGCTCCGCGTGTTTCTACGCCGGCTGCTGGTAGTCGTATTAGCAATTCCCCTGTATCTTCTGCTCCCCGCGTCAGTACGCCGGGTTATACTACGCGCTCGAATTACACGGTAGTCAACAACCACTACTACAGTCCTCGTGGTACTGGTTACGGCTACTACTACCATCCGGGGTATGGCTACTATCCCGATACTTTCTTCTACCATTACTTCTGGTGGTCGATGTTCTGGAATGCCTCTCAGCAACCACAACAAGTGATCGTCCAACAACAGGCACCATATCCGCAGGCATCGTACGGTCCGGCGCAGCAACAAGTCCCCGTTCAGCAACAGACCTACCAGCAGCAACCTGATCCACAACCTACGCCACAGGACGATACGAACTTTCTCGGCCTGACGACTGTGGGAGTCCTCATTGGCCTGTGCATTCTCGGCTACTTGGCCTATCGCGGTACGAGGACCGCATGAAAGAACTCAATATCAAGTTACTTAGGTCGCTATCCGACCGAGCGATACTATTGATTTGTTCTCGGATCGGAAGAGGTTCAACTCTAGAGAAAGAACTGAGCGACTACCAAAGACTTGGTGAAAACGTCTGGGCTTACAAAACTCAAGGAGACTAACATGCGTCCTCTCATTGGTATCTTGCTCCTAGTCCTTTCGGCATTGCTTCTGCTTTGTTCGGCGTTTAATGCTCATGCCTACGATGTCGGTAATGACCTCGGCGGTATTGTCTATGATTACGTGATGAACTCAGAAGGAATGAAGGATACCAATGAGCCCGTACGTTTCAATGGTGTGTGTGCTTCCGCGTGTACTCTGTACATCGAGTTGCCCAAGACGTGTGTCACGCCAGAGGCAGAGTTTATCTTCCATAAACCCTTCGGCGGGACAAAAGACCAAATAGAGTTTACCGAAGGTTACCTGATGTCCCACTATCCCAAATGGGTCCAAGTCTGGATTGATGCCCATGGCGGTCTTCAGGCTAACCCAATCATCATGCCCTATTCAGTAATCAAGAAACACATGAGGCATTGCCCAGAATGAACGTCTACGTTCTTACCAACGGCGACTTGAATGACTACGATGCTCCCGCTCCGGGGGCTATCTTTTTGACTGAACGGGAAGCGTGGAAACACATAAGTAACTCCCTTCAGTTCTTGACGTACGAAAACGGTGACGTCTACTATAGTACAGAATACCCGTATATGTACGAAATGCCTGTCGGAGTGGACATCGACATGAATGACGTTCGTGTTGTCGAGATACCTACGTGGTATCAAATCTCTAACGAAGTCGGGAGGCATTGGCAACCATGATTAAGTTCATCTGTGTGATCTACATGATGTTACCCCAACCGATGGGTGAGCAGATGCAGATCATTAAGCTTGAGAAGCCGTTTCATTCTTTGCAGGAATGCAGAGCGTGGGCGCATGAACAGGAGTATTCGCCGACCATTCGTTCTATCGGCGGTACGCTGTTCTTCTGCGAAAAGCAGTGGGAGGTTTGAATGGCTCGTATTTGGTTACACAAAGATAAGAAGAGACTGTACGAACAATGTAGTTTTGCTGCGGCAGAAGAGACAGAAAACGGCATACCACTGTTATGTCTAAAGCGTCTCGATGGGACTTCTTTTTGGCATCCCAGAAGTGAGTTCCAAGAAGTAACATTCGAAGATGTTGAAAAAGCTTTTCTCAAACTCGGTCGGTCATTCTGATGTGCTATGAGTAACTACTTTGATTTGTTAGAAGATGTTGCTTCCGCCGCTACGCTAGTACGACATTCCCGCCACGCTGCCTGTGTTGTACATCGTGATAGGATGCTCGCCATCGGCACGGCCAAGTACAAGACCCATCCGATTATGACGCGTTTCGCAACCAATCCAGAACAGGTATATCTCCATGCAGAAGTGGATGCGATTATACGCGCTGCCAATCGTTATAGCGTTGACGTGGTGCGCGATAGTGATCTGTACGTCCTTCGTCTTACAAAAGGTGGTGCAGTCGCACTATCAAAGCCCTGTGAAGTGTGTCAGCGGGCAATAGATGCCTTTGGGATAAAACAAGTCTATTGGAGCGAGTGATGACAATCTTTTTAATAGTCTACATGTACTTCATCGTCTTCTGTCTAACCATGACTACCTTTTGTCTCGACGAGAGGACAAGCGGGAAAAGATATCCTCTCGTAGCCCTATGGGCGTTATGTTGGCCTGTTACTTGGCCTCTTATTTTTATCGTGGTGTTAGTTATAGCTTCGATTAAGGAGTAAACGATGCGAGCAATGGATAGAAGAGGGCCTTTCTTGCCGATAGGCCACGTCAACGAGGAAGAAAAGGAAACCACGATGCAGTGCTTGAAGCATGTTCCTGCCGTGGAAGCCCACACGAAGATCGTTGAAGGTGAACTTGCACCCGGAATATGGGTGAGACCTCTTCCCGGTATTGGAGTTCAGGTATTTGGAGTGGATAACGTCGGACGCTCTAAAGAAGGTCTACGAGAACTTGGACTCTCTCTCATGAGACTGTCGGAGTTCATGTAGTGCTTGAAAAGCCATTCGAGAAAACCAAGAATGACCTAGTACAGTACTGCCGCAAGATCGAAGACGAGAACAGAAATTTGAAGGCGCAAGTCCGTGTCCTTCAAGAGATTTTAATCGGCCAGAAGGCCACAACCAAGGAAAGGGCAGACTATGACTGTGACTAACCCCAACCGTATCAAAAATATCAAGAAGTACGTCTCAGCCGTCATCGGCTCGAACTTCGGCCAGAAGTGTCTCGAAAAGAACAACGTCTTCGCTCTGGCCTTTAAGAAGGCGTTGGTCAATGGCTGAGTACGCTATTTCCTACAACTACTCAGGCTCCAAGTCACGCTATTTCTATGACCGGACTTTTCCTACTAAGGAAAAGGCGAAAACCGAGGTCAAAGAACTCATGAAGAAGTACCATTACACCGACTTCATCATTGCGGAACTCCAACCCGTAATTTCGGTGAAGATGCCTGCGCCCTCTTGGGTCGAAATCAAGAAGACGTCCGAGTGACGACCGCATTCTATTGGGGCCTGACAATTCTTATTGTTGTCGGCCTCATTTCATCCATCTATATGAATGTCTAGGAGATTTTATGTCTAAGAAATTGTTTGTACTGGTAGATACTTCAGACCCAGAGTGTGATGAGGTAGTCGATTACTACGAGAGTATGGAAGATTTTCATGACAACTTCTATATTCCGTCAAGTTCGTCCGAATTCAAGGACTACCGCATCCGAGAATACGATCTAACAAAAGAGCACAAATTGAAGGTCGTGACAGAAGTAAAGAAGATTGCCCTGAAATGAAACTGTCTTTTACCCGCCGACCACAGTATTACGGGAATACCCATACGTCGCGTGAACTGTCTGTCCAGTTCTTCGAAGACCACAATGGCAAGGACATGCTGAAAGTCCGTGACAACTTCCAGTGCATCTATGTCCCTGTCTCCCTGATCAACAAAGCTTTGGAGGACCAATGGGCTCGCGACTCCGCAGAACGTGCAGAACGCGTAAAATCCGAGTCAGCATAGCTTTTCCCCACTATGATGACTTTTTCATCGATTTCATTTTAAAACCAAGGGCGTTAGCTTGAGAGCAGCATGAAATATCCTGTTATTCCTGAGAAGTTCCTGAATGACATGCATCGTTTTAACCTCTCTGGCACGGGGAGGTATTGCTTTTCTATTCTGACTCGTGACGACCTGACGGGTTACCAATTACACGAACGTCCAAGTCAACCCTGCTTCGGTGAACTTCGGAAATACCGTGACACACATGGTATCGAGTGCACTCAGCCCGATGACCGTCGCCCTACCGACCTTCACCATCCCTTCCCCCACGGAACACCAGTGGCCGTCGGCGTCAAGCTCAACGGTTTTTATGGACCTATTAACACCGAGACCCAAACTTCAGAAAAGTCAATCCTTCTTCGGTGTATGTTCACAGAGGGTTCTCATTGGGACCGTGGTTTCAAGGACGTGGAGTTCACACTGAACAGCAAGAAACAGGTCGCTGGATTGATCGTCAAGAATACCAAGATCGATCCGACTGTCCTCGTCAATGCCCTGAAAATTGCAGTCAACACTGAACAGCCCGAATGTAAACTGTTCATTCAGTTACATGACGCCGGGTTAAGTGTTGGTGATGCCATCCTTCTGGCGCGTTTCTTCCCACACTTCCACGAGTATGGAATTGGTGACGTCGGTTCGCGTATATGGAACTTTTCACGTCTTGACCTGAAGCGTTGGAAGTCACGCGATCCTCATGACTTTACTAGAGGTACGCTGTACGACCGCTTCGATTACTGCCGTAAACAGGCAGAGAACATCTACAACGTCGTTGGTGCTGATCCTTTCATCAACATCGGTACGGCTGTCCGTCAAAGGTTCAACTACCACGGTTATCATGCCCATAAAGTACCTCTGGGTGAATTTGTCCAAGCTGCACAGGATGTCCTGAAGTGATCGAAGATCACATGAACGATAACGGAGTTATCTGAATGAAATTGCTCTACGGTGCCGATCCCGAGTTGTTCGTTTACAACCACGTAGGAAGTTGGGACGGCGAATACGTGTCGGCGCACGACTTGATACCCGGTACAAAAGAATGTCCACACCCCGTACAGTATGGTGCCATTCAGGTTGATGGTGTTGCGGCAGAGTTCAATATCTGGCCTGCGGCAAATTGCAACGACTTTGTTCGGAATATTTTGGGAGTCAAGGACTTCCTATCACGCGAAGTCAAGAAAAAGTTACCGAATGCCGATGTCTTTGCCGATCCAACAGCACGGTTTAGCCCAAGGTACTTCGACGCTCTCCCACCAGAGGTAAAAACTCTGGGGTGCACACCCGACTTTGACGCTTATACGGGTGAAGAAAACGAACCTCCATTTACTTCTGAACCTTTCAGAACAGGTGGTGGGCACCTTCACATTGGTTGGACACAGGATGTTGATCCTTTTGACTTCAAGCATTTTCAACTGTGCCGAGATTTGACCAAGAGACTCGATGAAGTAGTCTACGAAGCCTCACTCGATTGGGATGAAGACGAAGAAAGACGCACCCTGTATGGTCGTGGGTGTTTCCGTCCTAAGCCTTACGGCCTTGAGTACCGCCCCATCTCGAACGCGTGGGTTTCGGAAGAGCAATTGATCGAACGTGTATTTTATCTTGTTGATGGCACAACACGGAGGTTCTTTAATGTATAATCGTGAACACGAGTTGAATTCGAATTTCTATGATGCCTTCAATCTCATTGATCCCATCGACGATGATTGGGACGATTGGTCCTATGTCGAGTTCGACTACTGGCATGATCGTGATGACTACGACGATTATTACGAAGAAGACTCGGACGAAGAAGAGGACTGGTAATGCCTACGGATTACTTCTCTCAAGAACATTTTAGTCAATACCTAAACACCCCTTCACAACCCTTAACCATTGACCTTTATCGGCAGATGACAGAAGTCATAACACGTATGGAAGGGTACAGTCTTCCTAAACCAAAACCAGAGCGGAAAAAGACGGGCTTTGCGAGGTTCATTACCAGCCATGACCTTTAAAGAAGGTGACAAACTCCGCCGCATAAACCCTGTACCGTTTAATGGTGTAAAGCAAGGGGACATCGTGACGATTGTTCAAATCGTGGGTAAGCGTTTCTTTCTTTCAGATCGACAGAATGGGTGGCACGACGCTGAGAGTTACGAACTAGCGGGACGTATCGTACGCCCTAAGACTGGCTTTGCCAAATTTATTGAGAGGACTACGAAGTGAAATTTCCGAAAGTCCAGCATAAATTGCCTCCTTCATTTGAAGAGAAGATCGAGTGGGACAATGAACTCGAATGCCTACTGTCCGCGCCTGTTGTCCCTTTCGGACAATACCGATACGTCAAGGAACAACAGGAACTGTCCCGATACTCCTGTGTACGGCATATTAAGGAGCAACGTGGAGGCGGTGGTTCTGCCGGGTCTGGTCGTGCGTAGCACTCCCGAAGCGACTGGAAGGAGTCGAGGTCGTGGTTAACACCGATAAAACAACTCACCCGGGTTATGGTGTCTGCACTTGGCCCTTCAAGAAGGGTAAGAGGATCAGATCTAAGGTTTGGGACAACACTGAAATAAACGAGTACTACGACGTCATTGGCTATTCAGGCGGCCGAGTAATTCTGGCCCAAAATGGTTCGCTTAACCACGAAACTTATAGTCTGGATGCTTTCGGCACGTTGAGTAACTGGTACTATATGTCTCCTTTGGAAAGACAGAAGACCGGCTTCGGGAAGTTCATCCACAGGATTGAGTCGTCATGACATTCAGGGTTGGTGACGTCGTAAGCAGAATTGCAGACTACAGTCATGGTGGTGTCAGTCCGGGACAAACAGTCACAGTCGAGTGGGTTTCTGACAATGGTCGAAATCTTCTTTTCGTAGAAGACACGATGTTGACATTTGACGGAAATCGTTATCTCCATAGTACTAGTAATTACCATCTCGTTTCTAGTCGTAGAGAGAGAAAACTCTCTGGGTTTGCGAAATTTATTATTCGCGTCGAAGACGCTCATGGCACCAGAGGTGCCGATAAACGTATCGAAGAGTCAAGAAAGGAAACTCAGTGACCTCACTTGTTCATCCTGCCTCATGGTGGAAGTCAAAAGAACTGACACAATCTGGTCGAGTGTCTTACGTCCTAGTAAGCAATGTCGCCGACGGTCTTGTCCATTTCTTCGCCCATGATCCCGGACATCCAGAAGGGAAGCAAGCCTGTACACGGCTACTGAGTAAGTGGCACGAGAAGTACGAAGTGGTACCTTTTGCTGAAGTTCCGGAGAATTGGGGACGGCGTGTCAGCCCTTATGTGCCAAGGGCAGATCGTTTTAGAAGTCTTTACAGTCCGGATTTCTTGTGGATGGAGAACCCTTGTGCTGATTTCGTCATAGTGAGACCGACAGATTACGTCGGGTACGGAATGTACCGGCATAAGACTGAGACACTTCCTAAGAGGAAATCTGGGTTTGCAAAGTTCATCAACAAGGTTGAAGGCAAGTAACATGGTCTCTTACATTCTGCGTCGTCGTAAATTGGGTCGTACGAGTGCCCGCGAGATTGCTCGTGGGAGTAGTCAGGGTATCGTCGTCTATCGTAATGATGGAAGGAAGTATAACCACGTGACGAACAAGTACGAACGTATTCCCGGTGGTTTGCCTCATCAGGTCGATTACGTCTTCCGTTGGGGCTGTACTTCCGTCGTCAACGGTAATGGTCAGGTCGTCAACAAGTCGGCTGCTATTCAAGCCGTAGGGGACAAGCGGGCTTTCCGCAAGATGACTGCCGATGCCGGTCTGGCACCAAAGACTTGGCTGTCCGTCGCCGAATTTATGGACTGGACTGAAGACCATAGTGCAGGTGATCCAGCACCTTATCCTGCCGTCCTTCGTCGGGCCACACATGCGCAAGGTCGGAATTTGCACGTATGCAACAACATCCAAGAACTTCGCTCCGCCGCTGCGAGGTACGGAGAAGGCAACTACTATATCTCGACCTTGATCCAGAAAGTATCGGAGTATCGTGTGGCTGTAGTGTCGGGGCGTGTATGTTGGGTAGCCAAGAAGACTCCGGCCAACCCGAATGCCGTTGCTTGGAATGTCGCACAAGGTGGTCGTTTCGATAACGTCCCGTGGTCCGATTGGCCTCTGAAGGCCGTCAAGGTTGCCATTCAGGCTTTCAAGATGACGGAGTTAGACTTCGGTGGTGTCGATGTCATGTTGGACGCGCAAGGTAACGTCTACGTCCTCGAAATCAATTCGGCACCTTCTCAGACGTCGCCTTACCGTCAGTCGTGTTTCACGAAGTGCTTCGACTACATCATCCAGTTCGGTAAGGACCACATTCCTCTGACCGAAGAACCCGGTGGTTGGAAAAAGTTCATCCATCCTGCCCTGTCCAATGAGGCGATCCTTGTCCAACCTGAAGTATAAAGTAGGAGATAAGTGTAAGCTGAACTTCCGTCCCTTTCTTGGTTACAATCATCCCTGTGGACTAAAAGACGGGAGCATCGTTACACTTCGTAAACCTAACGGAGAGAATTACGGTTGGCTTGTCAATGAATTTCCCACTGTCGGTTATTATTTTCTTGAGGAATGGTTGATACCACTCGAAAAAACAAAATCTGGCTTTGGCAAGTGGATCGTATCGACAGAGCGGAGTATAGGAAGTCGAGAAACATGATGTTTAAAATAGGTGATCGTGTCGTCTGGAGTTCTGTTCGTGAGTTTGGGATGGATATATCATTTAAAGGAACGATATATGCTGTTTCGCCACAAGCGTCGTGGGAGTGGTGGATAGTTGCTGACGAGCCCCACAAAAACTACACCCATAATGCCCAAGGAAGGTGTCCCAAGGGAAATCATTCTCGGTACGTCCGAGAGAAAGACTTGACCTTACTCACAAAAAGGGCTTCTGGTTTTGGTAAATGGGTCAAAAGAATTGAAAATGGTTAATTTCAAAGAAGGTGACAAAGTAAGAATTGTCTACCCACACGGGTCTTACCTAGTACCTGACGTACCCAACAATAGTAAACAAGTTCTTTCTAGAGCCTATACTACCACAATGGGTGAAATCATAGGTTATAGATTAAAAGGTCAAGAAGACAGGGGCTATTGGCCTCTTGAGTATTTTGTACTAGATGAGAGACCTAGAACAGGTTTTAGTAAGTTTATTAAAAGGATAGAAGATGGCGAAAGACAATTTCGGTAAGTGGCAGGGTGGGGACAACTTCGTCTATTCCCCTCAGTGGGGTTCCGGCCAGTCTCGGGACGGTTCACAGGGTAAGAAGAAGTATGGTGACGCTGCTATGCGTAAACGTACCCGCTTCAACCCCAATCCTACGGCTTGTTCCCATCCGGGTTGCCAAATCAAAGCGCGAAGCAAGCGTGATAAGGAAAACTATTTGAGGAGTAAGTCTGTATGATCCTGACTAAGGGTGAGATTATTTGTATTACAGAGGGTTGCTACTCTGACTACGGGATTATAGGACATTTCAAAGTCTTAGAAAATAAAACCGAAGAAGAGTTGAAAGACATCGCGAAAGAAGTTGGACGCGAGACGTCAGAGTATAACGAACAATACGAGAATATGACATTTGAAGAAAGAATAGCTCTCGTAAGGTCTGGTGTATCTTTGTATAAAGACCACAAGTCAGAATTTGTTGCCACCCTCGTCCGACATGGTATTATTGAAGACGTAGATGTTGGAGAGTGGCACATTGGTTTTTATGGAGATTTAGAAGTTTAAAATGACTGAGTTTGTTTTTAAATTTGAAACCAAAGAATTTTCAGTAGAAAAGACTTTTGATCCACGTTACAATCCTATTCTAAGGATGAACAACGATACCTCCGAAGATCGTAAGAAGATTGTCAAGACAGTCTTTGAGGATAACGGAGAAGAAATTCTCTCGAATTGGGCCAAGCAATCTGTCCATGCTTCCCGATGGATCGAGACTTTTAAATCCCGTTTTCCAAAGGAGAATTGGTATGGTCTCGCTCTCTTCAAAGAATTCTATTTGAACGCCTCAGACATCCAGTTCTCTCAGAGGACTGGTGGTACATACTCGTGTCGAAAGTACGCCTCTCTGTCCGAACAATTTGTGACAGAGTTTTTGAATGTACTTTCTTCGGACTATTCTTTTGCCAAGGCCCTGTCTCCTGTCTCGGGTGTCTTTGGAAGTTTCATAAACTTCGCAACAGGTAAAAACCCAATTACAGGCAGAAAACCTACTTATCTGTCTGACCTTCTTGAAGCAACAAAAGTAGGGGTTGACTATTCTATTGAAGCTACGACTATTAAAAACAGTCACGGTGTAACTGAGCTATCAACCATGAGGATTAAAATGCCGCTTCTCTACGCCAATCGCAAGGAACTGTACAAGAAGTTTGAGTACAGCACCAATATCATTGATACTGTCGGTTGGTCCCGCCCGTCTGAAATCGTTTCTGAGAGTCTTTTCGGTGTCGAGTTGGAAGTTTCTACCGACTACTCGGAAGCCAATATCATCGACGCCTTCCCTGAAATCTTCGCCATCGTGAAGAAGGACAGCACTATTACCGGAACGAAGTCAAATATGGGTGAGATTGTCACCACTCCGGCCACCCTGCGGACCCATCGCAAAATGTGGATGAACTTCTTCAAGAACCTGAACGAAGACATGTTCGATTGTCTGGACAAGCATAACAATGGCATGCACGTTCATATCGACCGTGAGACGTTTGACAAAGATACGATGCACCTGAAGAAGTTCTGCTGGTTCTTTGCCAATCCGGCTAACCACAAGTTCCTTCAGGACATTTCTGAACGTTCGCAGGACAGCATCAATAAGTTCGCCAAGTTTGTATCTGCTCCGAAGATTTCTAAGGTCGTCCCCGGTAAGACTACTGCTGGTCTATCCTTTGTCAACTCGGACCGTGCGCTACGTCAGTCGGACAAGCATACCGTCGTCAATCTTGGTAAGTCGGCAACCGTCGAAGTCCGTCTCTTTAAGGGTATCGTCAGTTACGCAAGTATCGTCAAAAATCTCGAATTCGTTGACTCTCTCGTCGAATTCAGCCGTTGGAACAATTATAAGGACATGAATTTATCTTCTTACATCAAGTGGCTCAAGAAGCTCCATACTACAAAGTATCGCGTCCTCAAGCTTATCATTGAGGAAATGGACCTCGATGCCATCCTTCTGGAAGCTGAAATTGAAAAGGTCATTAAGGGTTCTGGGCTTAGCACTTCGTCTATTGCTCTCGAATTGAACAAGATGAACCTGAACAACAAGTTCAGCAAGATTGCTATCAAATTGTTCAACGGTGCCTATGAGGCTTCCGGTAAGACCTTAGAGAAGGATGATCGTCCGGGTGCGCAGTTCGTCGTCGTCGCAAAGGGTACTCGCTTTGCTAAGTACAACGACATCGCTTTTGCGATGCAGAACGGTACGTACCGCCGTTAATTTCATATAGACCCACAGACTCGCAGCGAAGCTGCATCGTAAGCAACGTAGTTGCGAAACACAAACAAAGAGGATAAGTGATTTGTGTCAATTAATTTGGAAGCCTGCGGGTTTTACAATTCCCCGAAACCTAATCGAGAGTACCTGTATCGTCAATCCTGACGGCTTCGGCCTGATGTACGGTACGGGTTCTGTCGAGAACGGGGAACTTCAGACGTTTAAACTTTATAACGGTGATAACGATCCTGACGTTCTATTCCCGATACTAGAGGGACTACACGACATCAATGCTTTCATCCACTTCCGGTATCGTACCAAGGGAATGGTCAATGAGGCATCGTGCCATCCTTTTGTCTGTTATGACAACAATGACCGTAAGGTCGCTTTGATGCATAACGGAACTCTGACGGGGTATGGTACGACTGACAAAGTGGATAGTGAAGAGTTCGCTGAAAAGCTTGTAGGCCCTCTTTACAATCGCTTCCTTCTGTCTGGTGTTCGTCAACCGTTGTCTGACGGTTTCTTCCAAGAGATCGTTCAGAAGTTCATCGGAGCGGAAAGCAAGATTGCTGTGGCCGACAATACCGGTGACTCTGTAATCTTCAACTATGCGAAGGGTGATGTTCGTAAGAACAAAATCGACCGTATAGACACAGAGACGGGTGAAGCGTTCGAACAGGAAATTGAATGGTGGGTGTCAAATACCTATTCATTCAATACTGGTCACCGAAAGTCATATAACTACGGGAACAGCTACGACTACGCTCAGTACCGTCATGGTAGTCAGAGTGGGGGTACCTCAACAGGAGGGTCCACCCCTTTTCGTCAGAATGGGACAAGTTCATCAACGACTACTCAGACAGAGACGACTTCTGCGACGAGCGCAACGAGTACACCGACTGGTGGTGGGAACAAGTCTACGGACAAGACGACTGGAAAGACCCAAGAAGCAAACGCTTCGGGGAAACCGGAGACTAATGCTCCGACAAAGAAGGAGACTGGTAAGGTGCCTCAAAGAGTTGTGGTCGCGAGCTATTGGCAAGATGTTCTTGGTCTCGATGATATTGATGAGCTTCGTTCCATGACGAGAGAGAATATCTCTGAGCTTGTTGATCTAGAACCAGAGAACGCCAAGTTGTTTATCAACGACCTCTTGATCGAGTTATTTGAGAACACACCTTGGGATGACGAGACAGATGAGGACGAAGACGCATGAGCGAGCCTAAAAAAGTAAATCGAGAATTCGCGTGTAAGTACCAAACACTGACCGAAGTCTTAGCTCATGCTGAATGGGTCATTGAAAATAATCCCGGCATGACACTTTCTGACTTCTGTTTTGACACATACCATCCAGACCCATACGAAGACTACGAGTATCCTTGTATGTCATACGAGACGCCTGAAACTCCCCCTGAAAAACAAAAGCGTCTAGCAGATGAAGCTAAGGCTAAGGTAACTCGTGAAGAGTGGGAACGCAAGCAGTTTGAACAGTTGAAGGCGAAGTATGGCACAGATAACTAGGCAGGGTGAGTTGGGTTTGTTCTTTTCGTTTGACTTCAAGAAAGTCTTACAAGATCAGGCGAAATGGACAAGCGACATTCCTTATTTAAACCAATTTGAAAACCACTACGTCTTTGTCTACGGTACGTTGAAACGTGGGATGAGACGATCTGAAATTCTGACTAAGAACCAGCAGTGTAAGTTCTGTGGTGTGGCGGTCACAGAGTTCAATGAACTCGATCTTCTGTTGTTTGTCGATGAGAGTTCGGCGGAGGGTCACTTTCCTGTGCTCTTCGACCACGTATCAAAGTCAAGGAATGCAAAAGTCAAGGGAGAACTTTGGCTTGTTCCTACTGAAGTCCTTCTTCAACTCGACAAGATTGAAGGCAACGGATATATGTTCGAACGTGAATGGACATCAGTCTGGGTCGGTTCTGAGAAGATACATGCATTCTGTTACTACGGGATCAAGGAGTTTTGGCGTTTCCAGAATTTGATTGATCTTCCTATCATGAAGTCAAATGGAAAGCAGTACCATTTCTACCACGGCATGCAGGCAGACAAACTGGCTTCGATGTGGAAGAATACAGGATCATTAGAGGCGCACTAGAAAATGCGAAGCATTTATGAGGAATACGGAGTATTCTAAATGGAAAATCATAATGATTTCATACAGATAGGTGACTATGTTAAAGACCTAGTCTTTTCATGGTCTGACTGGTATTTAGTTTGGAATATCTCAGAAGACGAAAGTGGAAAGTATCTTCAGATTTATGTAAGGTCAGACAAGAGTGACACAAGGTACTATTTCAGTGGCAGAAAATTTCTTATTCGTGACCGTAAAATAAAGCGTGTGAGAGCCAAGAAGGGCTTTGGTAAGTGGATTTCTAAGATTGAGAGTAAAGATGTCTGAACCATATTTTGACGTAGGTGACGAAGTCGAAGTAATCCAGAACCAGTCGGGTTGGTTTTACTCCCCAATAGTAGGTGGGACCCGTGGTATTGTCCGTAAAGTCACTATTCGTGATGGTGACGCTGAATACCACATTGACTTCATCGTGGGTGACAACACTTGGGAGCAGTATTACGAACACCGTCTTGGAACTGTCAAGAGGGCCAAACCACTAGAAAAGAAACTTTCTGGCTTCGCTCGTTTTATCAAAAAGATTGACAACGAAGCGAAAACGTGAGATAATAGGTATCTTATGACATACAAATATAAGATTGTCGAGGTTGAGACAGAACCGAAAGTCTCGGTTTTCAAACTATATGTGAAGTCCGAAACACCATTCTGGTGCAGATTTATCGTTTCGATGCCTGCTTGGGAGTTTGCTGGTAACTTTCTTTCAAAATCGGCTGCTGTGGAACAAATGAAACTAATTATGACGTACCCACGTACGGTCGGTTCCTCATACTACTACGACACTGGCGTTGAAGACAATATGTGGTAACAATGACAGAATTAGAGAGATTAAAGAAATTCTATTCACTCAAGAGCAAACAACATGCTAAAATCTTGGGTGAGTTATCCCAAGCCCGTTCTCTTAACGCTTATTACGAATTTCGTCTTAGAGAACTCGGTTGGAAAGAAGTTGTGACTGAAGACATGTTTGACGGGGTTGGCCCCTACCTTAATACCTAGGTATTATACCTAAGGTTACTTAAGGTATTACTTAGTATACAATAAAAATAGTTAAGTATTATACCTAGGTATTACCTTAGGTATTATATTATAACGTCATTTTATGTGTTTGTCAAGTGCTTTTTAAGCACATATCGCCGATTTATCGGCAGAGAAAGATTTTAGTGTGAGTGCAATTAATTTTAAATTTGATAACGAACCTACATCTTATATCGAAGACGATTTTATTGATTATGAATATAACTCAGACAGCAACCTTCGATGCACAGTCTGTAATTGTGTGTCTTCTGCATCTATTTCTGATGATGGCTGGAACGTCACGGGAAACCGTATGGTGCGGGACAAACGTGACGAGACAAGGGTAATCTGTTCTGGGTGCCTCGACGATATCAACAGTTCGTTGGGGGAATTTTGAGTAAATTTGCAGAGACGGGTCTCCCCTGTCCTTGCGGAGCGTCGTCAGATGCCTATTCGATAGATCATGATGGTGACGGTTTTTGTTTCGGACAGTGCGGGGGACGATATTTTAAGAATAAAGAGGAAGATGAGATAATTTTGTCAGAAGAAGAAGTCCTCGAAAAGGAACTGACGCCGAAGGGCAAAGAGACATATGGCTTCCAAGAAAATTACCGTGGGATATACAAGCGGACACAAGAGTTTTACGGTGTCCATACTAAATTCATCGACGGCACCCCTTTCTCACTGGCGTATGTTTACCCCAACGAGTCGCTTAAAATTCGTATTCTACCCAAGAAGTTTTATGCCACAGGGCCGATAGGTGAGGCCCACCTTTTTGGTGAAAACCTATTCTCTCCGGGTTCGTATGACTCTGTGACCATCGTAGAGGGCGAAGACGACGCCCTGAGCGCGTTCCAGATGCTTTGGAGCAGGAATGCTGTCGTCTCGGTCAAAAACGCTTCTACGGCCCTAGGAGACGTCAAAGCGCGAAGGGAGTATTTGAATGCGTTTAAGAAAATTATCCTCTGTCTGGACAACGACAAAGCCGGGCAAGAAGCGACCCGTCTTATTACCAACTCGGGTTTATTTGACTACGAAAAAGTCTACCGTGTTACACTCAGCCGTCATAAAGACGCCCATGCTTATCTCGAAGCCGGGGAAGTCGAGGACTTTATTCGTGCATGGGACACGGCTAAACGCTATACCCCGGATGCAGTCATCAACTCTTTCGAGGATATTGAAGAGGCTCTTAAAGCAAAGAGCGATGGACCGATAGGCTCATGGCCGTTTGCCGAACTAAATGACTGCCTCATAGGTCTCCACAAGTCTGAGTTCATCCTGATCAAAGGTCTAGAAAAGATCGGTAAGACGGAGGTCTGTCGTGCTATTGTTCATGAGTTTCTGCGTAATAGTCCTGACATTAATATTGCGACTATTTTCCTTGAAGAGTCTACAAGTACCACTATCAAAGGGGTTGCGACCTATGAACTCGAAACACCATGTGCCCTTCAACAATCCGGGGTGTCCGACGAAGACATTCTTAACGGATACAAGAAAGCACTCAGGGGTGACTCGTCCAGACTGTACATCCACACGCACTTCTCGACAGAGGACGAGGGAGAGTTAATTGACAACATCCGTTTCTTGGTTACTGTGGCTGGCTGTAAACTTGTCCTTCTGGATAATCTTACCATGCTCACTACGGGTAGAGAAGACGAGGACGAACGACTTAGGATTGATCGAATTATCCGTCGTCTCCGTGATCTTGTTAACGAGCTTGACTTCTGTCTTGTTCTCGTTGCCCACGTAAACGACAACGGTCAGACACGAGGTTCTCGGTTACCTGACAAGCTGGCTAATACGATAGTCCATCTGGAACGTAACAAGATGGCCGCCAATGTCCAAGAACGTAATTCCCTGAAATTCTTTATTGAAGGTGCCCGTGCGCAGGGAACTAAGACTGGTCCTGCTGGTTTTGCTTTCTTCGATCCTATTACCTTCAAACTCCGTGATGTTAAACCCGAAGACGAGATTGTTCTTCCAGAAGTCGAATGACTTCATACTGCCAGAGGTAGACTGATGAATTATGTTTATCATAAAGGACCACACCGGGAAGTAATTTTAGAAGGGGATACTGTGGAGCGTGTTGCTGGTGGTGCCTCTCAAATAGGGTATAAGACACAAGTCTTTTTAAGGGATGGGTATTGGAGAGTTATTCACGGTGACACAGGTTACGAAGATACGTATTATCCTGATTTTTGGAAATTTGTTTCTCACGCAAAACCTGTAGTCAGAGAAAAATCCCGGTTTGGTAAGTTCTTGGAGAAGCATGGAATATGATCTATCGCGATGGTCAAGAAGTACGGAATGGTGACACGTGGAGGACGTACGCTAACGAACAGTATACGTACACAGCAATTGACGAGGGGTTTAGGTTCAGATGGTGTTGTATCCAAGTGCCGACGTCATATGGAACTATGGAACCCTCTGCGTGTTCTAATGCCTATATTCTAATCCGCCGTAAAGAGTCACCAAAGTCTGGTTTCGGAAAGTTTATTCGTCGCGTCGAAGATGCTCAAGGCACCTCTGGTGCTGATAAACGTATTGAAGGTTCAAATGCCAAAGTTTGAAGTAGGTGATCGAGTCCGCATCGTGGCGTCTTATGAAAGTTCCACAAACGATGAAGGTACAGTTTCTTCAATTGAGTATTGGGCCGAGGACGATGATGTCTCTGAATACGTAGTTACCTATGACGTCCCTCGTAGTAATCCTTATTGGGCACCACCAGACATAGATGAAGAAGGAAACGAAGAAGTTTCTGATTGGTTGGAACCTCAATACCATTATGAGGGGTACTATACCGACGGTGAACTGGAACTCATAGGTCGTCAGAAAGTGGCTCGTAAAAAAACGGGTTTCAGTGCTTGGATTAGAAAGCAAGAGAATGGTTGACCTTTACCAAGCAATAGGAAAAAGGGTCTACTTAGTTAACTCTTTCACCAATATGACGAAAGTTGCCCGGCGTGCTTGTCGAAGCAACTCTTTTTCGAGCAGATGAATTTACTCCCGGATTACATGATGGTGGTGGGCGAGGTCCGAAGGGTTACTATTGGTTTGTCACGTCTGACATGATCATTCTAAGAGAGTCTTTGGTCAGAAAAACTACGGGCTTTGCTAAATTCATTAAACGCATCGAACAAAAACAGTTAAATGTTTGACACATACGATTTTTCGTGTTACAATATATATGTAGGATGGGAAATGAAACACAGGACAGTGCGTAAATCAGATCAGACTTGCGTCATTCAGTGTCGTAAATACTATCTAGGTTTTCTTCCCTATTGGGAGGACACAGGTTGGACTCATTCGGAAATGCTTGTAGCCCATAAGATTGAAAAGATTTTGGAGAACCATTAATGTTTAAGACAATGTTCGTAGCTCTTTACTTTCTTAATCCAAATGGTGTACCTCAAGTTGAGACACATCTTTTTGATACATTCGAGGAATGTTCTGCATACTCGAAGACAATTTCGGGTGAGTTAAAATTTTGGAAAGACTTTGGTGGCAAAATAGATGGTTCTATGAAAATGCCGTGGATTGATTGGAGGATTTCTTGTCAGTATCTTCGTCCTGAATGGAAGACAGAGAAATGAATGGAGGGCCATGGCTAAATAACAGTGGCTAAGTATGTATTCGATTTGGAGTGCGACGGCTTAAATCCGACTGTCATATGGTGCCTAGTTTTAAAGGACATTGATACAAGTGAAGTCTTTATTTACGCAAGTGGCCTCGGATACCCTAGCATTTCTGAAGGTGTTCAGCGCCTTGCTGATGCTGACTATTTTATTTTCCACAATGGCCTTTGGTTTGATCTTCCTGTTCTTAATAGGCTTGCATCTGCATCATTAGAGCCTGAGAGAGCCATTGACACCCTAGTTTGTTCTAGACTGTTCAACTCTTGGGACTATTCCCAACACGGTCTTGAAGCATGGGGTGAGCGGTTAGGCTTTCCTAAGACACACTTCAACGATTGGTCCAAACTGACACAAGAAATGATTGACTACTGCGTCAATGACGTCGAGGTCAACTACAGACTGTGGAAGCTCTTTGAACCTCTTATCTATGCGCCAGAGTGGAAGGACCCTCTGCGGATTGAACATGACATCGCTATTCATTATAGGGAAATGCATGAGAACGGATTTCCGTTTGACATCGAGAAAGCCAAGAAGCTCCGCGTCGATATCGAAGTCGAGAGAGCAAAACTTGATGTCATTATACAGGAACAATTTCCTCCGAAGCCGAAGTTCCTAACAGAGATTTATCCGAAGGTAACTAAGAATGGAAATCTATCCCTCGTCAATTTCAAATGGCTTGAAGAAGGTTCGCCGGAAGAGAATGGCTACATGGCCAATGCTCCCTTCTCCCGAATTTCTTGGGAGACTTTCAATCCAGCGTCGCCTTCTCAGGTTATCGAAAGAATGTGGGAATTTGGATGGCAGCCTACAGAAAAAACCAAAGGACACATAGTTGCAGAACGAGAACACGATTGGGAAAAACTGGAAAAGTTCCAACGTTCTGGTTGGAAGGTGTCCGAAGAAAATTTGAACACGTTACCACCAGATGCACCTTCAGCCGCGCATTCGCTTGTAAGATGGTTGCTGCTGAATTCCCGCGTCACTACGCTCACTACTTGGATCGAAGCGTATAATGAAAGAACAGGGTGTATCCATGGAGAAGTCCGCCATATTGGAACTTGGACTCACAGAGCTTCCCACAAAAATCCCAATACCGGAAACATTACCAGAGTTAACTTCGATGGAGACAAAAGAGTCCTTCGAGGGGAAGCTGGTGCCTTCGGTGCCGACATGCGGGAGCTTTGGACTTGTCTTCCCGGATGGAAGTTGGTTGGTTGCGATGCAGAAGGCATCCAACTAAGGGTTCTCGCACACTATATGGAAGACGAAGCCTTTACGAAGGCTCTTGTCTCGGGCAGTTCTAAAGACGGAACCGATGCCCATACGATGAACATGAGGAAGTTAGGACATGTCTGTAAAAACCGAGACGTCGCGAAAACTTTTATCTACTCATGGGTACTGGGGGCGTCTGCCACCAAAACAGCGCAAGTTCTTAATTGCAGAGTGGGAGAGGCAGTTGTCGCGCGGAAATCTTTTCTTGAAGGATATCCCGGACTCAAACGACTAAAAGAAGAGATTATCCCCGACGATGCAGCTAGAGGTTACTTCGTGGGATTTGATGGACGGAAAGTCTTCTGTGACTCCGAACATCTTATGTTGGCCGGTTATCTTCAGAATGGTGAAAACCTCATAATGAAGTATGCCGAACGACTTTGGTATAACAAGCTTAAAGAGCTAAAGATACCATTTAAGTTGGCTAATATGGTTCATGATGAATGGCAAACACAAATCCTCGATGAGGATGGAATGCCTGAAATTGCTGGACAGGAAATGGCCAATTCGATTGTACAGGCGGGTATAGACCTAGGAGTCAAATGCCCGCAAGCTGGAACACCTAAGTATGGGTACAACTGGCTTCAAACGCATTAATAGCACAGCCATAAAAAGGATTAGATAATAATTGGCTACACAATATCTTAAAGTAACTGGTAAAATCGAATGGGCTCATAAGCTCTTTATTCCAGATGAATACAACGGGGCCAAGAGGTATATTTGCTCCTTCTTCCCCGATAAAGAAAGCAAGCAGAAAATCAAGGACTCAGGTCTCAAGCTTGTCTATAAGAGCAATTCTAAGAACTTTCCGGGTGAGGAATATGTTTCACCACGTCGTGATCTACAGAAACTGATCAAGGGTGAGATCGTTGAATTCGGTCGTCCTAGGATTGTCAATAAGGATTACTCGGATATCGATCCCAATGTACGCATTGGTGCTGGTACCCAAGTTGAAATGACAATTGCCGTCTACGATGCTGGTCGCTATAAAGGCCACCGTCTTGAGACCGTCCGTATTCTTGACCTAGTGACGTACGAAAAGGAACAGACAGAAGGCCAGAAAGAAGCAGCCAAGTCTGAACCGACGACTAAGGTCATCAAGCCAAAGTTGCCTTTCTAATGCAACGTGAACCGTTACCAATTCTTAAAACAAGAGACTCCGGTAATGGGACTATTCAAGTCCATAGGGGTCACTATTGGTCCGATCCGATTAAGGTAAAAAATAATAAAAACAATTGATACGCTTGTAGAAGATATTCACAAGGTGCTTATGGAGGGGGTTGAAGAAATCCCTTCCGAAGCTTTAGACGCCTTCTCTAGTGCGATTGCAGACATCGTAAAGACTCGTTTGACAACGCCTAAGGAACACACACCAGCCCTACGCTTTAGCAATATGGGCTCGCCTTGTGAACGCAAACTGTGGTACGCCATAAATCGTGCCGACGAGGGAGAAGAACTATCCCCCGATACCAAATTGAAGTTCATGTTCGGAGACGTAGTTGAACAACTTCTTATTCTTCTTGCCAAGGTTTCTGGCCATCGTGTGGAAGGTCAACAGACCGAATTTGATTTTCATGGAATTAAGGGTCATCGTGACCTTGTACTTGATGGAGTTGTCACAGACTGTAAGTCGGCTTCGTCGTTTTCTTATAAGAAGTTTAAAGAACATACTCTGAAGGATGACGATGCCTTTGGTTACATTCCCCAACTACTCGGTTACTTAGAGGCTTCTCAAGATGATCCTATTGTTACTGATAAGTCTAGGGCTGCTTTTCTGGCCTTTGATAAATCTCTTGGTCATATTTGCCTTGACTTCCATACCCGGCCTGATTGGGATTGGGAACACATTATCGAGTACAAGAAAAGTATCGTCAATGCCGGGAGTCCACCGGGTAGAGGTTTCGAACCCGAAGATTTCGGGAAGTCTGGTAATAAGAAACTCGGATCGTTCTGTTCTTATTGTTCATTCAAGGAACTCTGTTACCCCGAGTTGAGGACGTTCATCTACTCTACTGGTCCTGTCTATATGACGGAGACTGTCGTTACTCCTGCTGTCTACGAGAAGATCAAAGACGATCAAAGATCGAATGACGGACATGAGTCCTAATGACCCAGACGGCTGAAGAGAAAAGAGAAAAGGCAAGATGGTCAAGGATAAAAAGAGTTTATGGATTAGAAAAGGAACAGTATGAATTACTCAATACTGGTGCCTGCCCTATTTGTCTCCGTGGCTTCAATGACACAATCCGTCCTGTTATTGATCACAATCATCAAACAGGAGAAGTTAGAGGGGTTGTCTGTTCATACTGTAATTTCCGCATTATCGCTCGTCATAACGATCCCGTTTTGGTTGGGCGTCTTGCACGGTATCTTGAGAACCATACTGGCTGGATAGTTCCTCCGAAGCCCAAAAAGAAAAGAAAAACAAAAAGAAAATGAAGACATACAAAGTCCATTTTAAAGATACACCATTTCAGGTCAATAAGAAAGTCGTCGTAAGTTCTCAGAGTTCTTACTCTGTAGACGACAGAGACAACCTACGTGTCGGGGAAAATCTGTTTAACAGAGATACTTGGTCATTCGTAGAGTTCTTGTATGACGGCGGTTCGATGGTAGAAGCTGCCAACTATCCAACTAATCTTGATTACCCGTACAATACTGTTGCTAGTGTCTCATCTTACTACGACGAGAGCCCTAATATTCAAGGGACCTACTCGAATGGGTAAGACTTATGTCATTCTCCCAGATCAGCACGCAGTAGAGTATCATAACAATGACAGAGCTATTTGGGCTGGTAAGCTTATTGCTGAGATTAAGCCTGATGTGGTTGTCAATATGGGTGACGCGGCAGATATGCCATCCCTTTCTTCGTACGACAAGGGAACTCGTCGCTTTGTTGGTAAGAGTTATAAGGGTGACGTAGACGCTCACCTAGACTTCCAAGAGAAGCTTTGGGAACCTGTCTATCGCCAGAAGAAGAGAATGCCATATCGTGTCGTCCTCGAAGGGAACCATGAACACCGTGTTGAAAAAGCCCTTGATCTTTCTCCGGAACTTATCGGAACTGTTGGTTTTAATGACTTTCGGTTTAATGACTATTACGATGATGTCATACGTTACGACGGTGGTAATCCGGGGATTGTTGAACTAGATGGTATTCTTTTTGCCCATTATTTTATATCTGGCGTTTCTGGACGGCCTACAGGCGGAGAACACCCTGCCCATATGCTCTTGGCAAAAACCAAGCAGTCCTCGATTGCGGCACACTCCCACCTACTAGACGTCTGTTTCCAAACGACACAGGCAGGGAAGCCGTGGAATGGCGCTGTCGTCGGCTGTTTCCAAGATTATGACAACGATTGGGCTGGTAACACTGCCCGTCTTTGGAAAAGAGGTCTAGTAATTCTTCGGAATGTCTCTGAAGGTAACTTTGATTTCCAGTGGATTAGTATCGAAGAACTGAAACGGGAATACGAGTGACGAACGAAAAATACAGAGAAATCATGACCGAGGCCCGTCATAGGATGTTCAAGTGGGCCGTGGCCCAAGATTATACCGACGAAATTTACCCACGGGATCAAGATGATATTACTTGGTGGGTAGCCGAAGTAGCTACAGAACTCGGATACCGTATCGGATACCGTGAAGGTCATAATGATGGTATTGATGGAGTCGGCGTATGAGTCAAGTGAGTCTTTCGACACCGAACGTTATCTCATCACCTAAACGTGATATTTACTTAATCAGCGATACACACTTTGGACATACCAATATCATTAAGTACTGTAATCGTCCTTTTGAGAGTGTCCGGCAGATGGACGACGCCATGATCCAGAACTGGAACTCCGTAGTCAAACCGGGTGATAAAGTCTATCACCTAGGGGACGTCTATATGGGTGATGGCGAGGGGATGTCCAAAATCTTTCCTAAGTTAAACGGAAAGAAACGGTTGATCCTTGGCAACCATGACGACCTAAAACGTCCTATGGGATCGATCAAATTGGGTGATGTCTTTGAGAAGATTTATCTCTTCCGTTGCTTCAAAGAACTCGGCCTGATGCTTACCCATGTTCCTGTCCACCCCGAGAGTATCATTAGGGCGGGAGAGGGCGCTATCAATATCCACGGACATATTCATGACAACCCTTCACCAGAAGGTCCTTACAAATGCGTCTGCGTTGAACAGATCAATTATACACCAGTCAATATTGAGGAACTACGAGTCAACTAATGGCAAAGCCAAACAGTAAGGCCCCTCTGGGCCAAGGTGGGCGCTTCGCAGCCCTAGAGAAGAAGGTCTCGAAAGAGAAGGGGGTTACCGATCCCGGTGCCCTAGCCGCAAGTATCGGACGTAGAAAGTACGGTGCAAAGAAGTTCAACTCATTGGCGAAGAACGGTAAATAACTACAGATAAATGTCTTCCATCGAAGAAAAAGAAAAAAGAATTCAACGCCGCCAATACTTAGAAAAAGACAAAGCGGAGTACAAGAAAAAGAAAGAGAAGATTGATGAGTGAAATTGATAATGAGATTGCGGACTTTGTCCGTTCAGAATTGAATGATGGTATTACCTTCGAGGAATTCCTAGAAGCATACGATCTGACACCAGAGAATGTATTCGTACATCTGTTCAATACAGGTATGATTGACGAAGAAGTTCTCAAAGAACACCTACTTGACTTTGAGTAAACCTTTTGAAGATTGATATCTATGGAAAAGAAAATTGTGTCTGGTGCACTAGAGCAAAAGATGAGTGCTTCAAATTCAGTCGATTATATGACTACTACGATGTATACAAGGATTTAGACACGGATAAATACAAAGAACTCTTCGAGACTATAGCACCTTACGCCAAGACATTTCCGATTGTCGTCGTTGACGGTAACTATATCGGTGGATATACGGAGCTTAAACAGTATTTAAATGAACTTTATCTAGAGGAACGAGAATGAGCCTTAAGGCAGTCCTAATCGCAGCAGCACTTCTAACCACTCCCTCGCTCGCGAGCGCAGACCCACTCGTAGATCAGGTCTTTACACCTTCGGTCCACATCACAATTGGTACGGCCAACTCACCAGATGGCTTTTGCTCTGGTGAGATTATCAAGTCAGACCGTGATGCCAAGAGTGGTAAGGTCTCTACCTACGTCTTGACGGCCAAGCATTGTGTAAAGGACAACGAGAAGGGTGACTTCACGGTTACGAAGAAGCTCTACGACAAGAACAACAAAGAGATTGGTTCAAAGACCTATCTGGCTGACTCGTTCGGTACTTCTTATAAGTCTGACCTAGCTCTGCTTAAGCTTCGTGATCAGGATACGTATTTCGATACAGTGGCGACTGTGGCTAAGAAGGACACCACATTGACATTTGGTCAGACTGTCGAATTGATTGGGTATCCTCTAGGTCGTTCCATGACTTGGACTGAGGGCAAGCTTGGTTATATTGAGAAGGTTGATCAGTTCTCTGATGTCTCACAGAGCACATACTTCCAGCGGGCCACTCCTGAAATGGCTCCGGGCTCTAGCGGTTCCAGTATGTTTGTCTACAACGACGCGGACAAAAAGTATGAAGTCATTGGTGTCCTGACGGGTGGTCCTAAGAATTGGTCATGGATGGGTTTCTACACCCCGATTGACGAGATTAACGACTACCTTGATACGGCTCTTAAGACTGATACACCCGCCAAGACTGGTCACGAGTAATGTTGCCTTTCTATATTCTTTTCGGTGTGGCTGGGGCGGTAGTTCTTACTGTTGCGGCCAACTGGATTATCGATTGGATTGATGGAGCATTTTTTGACGAGTAAGAGAGACTATAGGAAAGAGTATGATAATTACCAAGGGACCCCACAGCAAATCGCTCGCCGAGCTGAACGCAATAAAGCAAGACGAGAACTCGGACTCAAAAAAGGTGATCCCAGAGAAGCAGCTCATCAAAATGCACCAAGAACTGGAAGCCTCAAAGGCGTTAAAGTCAAGGCGGAGTCGTTTGAGAAAAATCGAACAAGCCAGCCAAAGCGCCACGGCAAAAATCAACGATCAGGAGTATGACAATAGTTAAGCGACCTAAGTTTATCGATGGGGTGGCAAATGACCAACCCAAGACGAATATCTTTGCAGATGCCAATAAAGTCCTAGACGATGCCAAGGATAAGTTTCCTGTCGTTATGGTCATTGGCCTGACGAAGGAGAACCTCCTAGACGTCACGACGAACATCCCTCAGTATCCCACCCTTCAGTGGCTACTGAACCGTGCTTCGTTCGAACTCCTACTGCATGAAAAGCAGACTGCCCAAGCTGCAAGCCAGAAAGAAGAGACGAGTGGAAGTCAAGCTAATTGACGTAATGGGTTCAGATACTCGGGTGGCTGACGCTGCCCGGGTTTCCTTTCATAAGGAAGTCAAAGAATTTGGTGAGCAAGACGTAAAACTAATTAAGTATCTAGCCAAACACAACCATTTTACACCATTCACACATGTCGTTATCACACTTCGTGAAAAGGTGCCTATTTTTGTGGCTCGCCAAAGATTTAAGCATACAGTCGGGTTCTCTTATAACGAGGTCTCACGACGGTACGTTGACGGTCCACCGGAATTCTTCTATCCCGATGTCTGGCGTGGTCGTCCTGAAGGATCAGTAAAACAGGGATCGTCGGACGAAGTAATCATCGAATTCACAGAAGGCTTATGTAAAGGCGATATCACTGATACCGTTGATGGACTATACCAACATGCTTTTTGTGTGTATCAATCAATGTTAGATAGTGGAGTAGCCCCTGAACAAGCGAGGATGGTTCTTCCTCAGAGTATGTACACAGAGTATTACGTAACTGGTTCACTAGCAGCTTGGGCTCGTGCTTATTGCCTTCGGGCTGACCTACATGCTCAGAAAGAAATTCGAGACTTAGCCCAGATGTGGCAGGATACTATAGGTTCAATTAAAGAACTAGAGCACTCGTGGGCCGCATTGACGACAGACTACACGACTCCAATCATTACTAAGGAAAAGAGGACAGATGACTTTACCTAAGGTATGGGTTTTAACAGGACAGACTGAGAGTGGAGACAGTGTTGGTCCCTACGTGTTTGACTACAAACCAACAAATGTTGAACTCGTAAGTTTACTAAAAGAAGACATGCCACAAGAATTCGAAGGCGATCCTGAAGATGATTGGGTTGATCCTGAGTTTGGTTATATTAGCTCTTGGTATTTAGCACCAGAAATAGTGAGGTCACGATGAACATTCATACATTTAAACAAGAGTACAACAGTCTATCGAATGCCCGAAAGATAAGTGGGTTACAGACGTTGTTTAATGCTCTGACATCTGACATCGTAGAAGGAACACACGACCTTGAAAATCTCGTACTTGACATTCTTGATCTTGCCGAACTGGCAGAGGAAAACGATTATTTTGGAACAGAGGGTTTAAATATCTGATGCGTAGCATCTCTAACGAAAACGGAGTTTTCTAATGACGTTCTTTGGATTTCTTGCAGTTCTAATTATCTGTATGACTCTAGTAGAAATTTTTGGTGAATGACGATGTGTGCTGTATCAGCCGTTTCAGACTATTATATGCAACCACGGTCTCCTTTTTGGCCTAATTATACACCACCAAGTACTACACCTGTACCTGTGATCGATGAAGAGACTAAGGCCATCCTCCGTGAAATCGTAAAGAAGTTAGACGAAGTAGATAAGAAGCTCGGTGATCGTGAGTGCATGGACGCAAAGAAAGAAGAGTTTTTTAAAGTAATCGGATACACAGTAGACGGTATTGGAGACGTTATCTAATTGGTTCAATTGACTAATCCATTTCCATCATACTATGAGTCCTTTGTCTATAAATCCCGTTATGCACGCTGGTTAGACGAAGAGAACCGACGAGAGAATTGGGACGAGACTGTCAACCGATATCTAGACTTTATTGAACAGAGTACCGTAGAGAAGTCCTATAAAGTAACAACAGAATTACGCAAGGAACTCTTCGACGCCATCTATAATCTAGAAGTCCTACCGAGTATGCGGACAGTAATGACCGCAGGAAAGGCAGCGGAACGTGATAATACTTGCACGTATAATTGCTCGTATCTACCGATTGATGACATCAAATCTTTCGACGAAGCGATGTTCATCAGCCTATGCGGGACAGGGGTTGGATTTTCAGTTGAACGACAGTATATCTCCAAACTACCTGAAATCCCCGAGAGACTTTTCGACTCTGCTACAACAATTGTGGTTAAGGACAGCAAGGAAGGCTGGGCTAAATCCCTCCGACAACTTATATCACTTTTGTATTCAGGTGAGATACCCAAATGGGACGTCACGAGGGTTCGTCCTGCGGGCTCTCGACTTCGAACGTTTGGAGGACGTGCGAGCGGTCCGGGTCCTTTGGAGGACCTTTTCCGGTTTACCATATCTAAATTTAAAGGTGCAGTTGGTAGACGACTTAACTCCTTGGAATGTCATGACATCCTATGTAAAATTGGAGAGATCGTCGTGGTCGGAGGGGTTCGACGTTCTGCAATGATTTCACTCAGTAATTTGAGTGATGATAGGATGCGCAAAGCCAAGACCGGAAGTTGGTGGACGACAGAACCCCAGAGGGCTTTGGCAAACAACAGTGTCTCTTATACAGAGAAACCGGAAGTCTCTTCATTTTTACAGGAGTGGTTGTCACTATATGAGTCCAAGTCAGGTGAACGAGGTATCTTCAACCGTGGAGCCGCCAAAAGGCAGGCCGCCAGAAACGAGCGAAGAGATTTTGAACGAGATTTTGGAACTAATCCCTGTAGTGAAATCATACTTAGACCCTACCAGTTTTGTAATCTTACGGAAGTCGTTGTCCGATCCACTGACACGCAGGAGACTCTTGCTCGTAAGGTACGACTTGCAACAATTCTTGGAACTTTCCAAAGCACTCTTACCTACTTCCCATATCTAAGAAAAATCTGGACACAGAACACAGAAGAAGAACGCCTGCTAGGCGTCAGCCTTACCGGCCAATTGGATAACAAAGACTTCTATGAAGGCCGGATTGATCTAAACAAACTGAAGGAACACGCAATTGCGGTTAATGCTGAGTATGCTGCTCTTTTGGGTATTAACCCCTCTGCTGCAATTACTTGTGTCAAGCCTTCTGGCACCGTATCTCAATTGGTGGACAGCGCCTCTGGTCTTCACCCTAGGTATTCTGATTATTACATCAGGACTGTGCGTGGTGATATCAAAGACCCGATGACGTCTTTCTTGAAGTCTACTGGTGTTCCATGGGAACCTGAAAGGGCACACCCCGAAGATGTTGTAGTCTTCTCATTCCCGATGAAATCTCCCGAAGGCTCAGTAGTCCGTGGGGAACAAACGGCAATCGATCAGTTGGAATACTGGAAATACATTCAAGACAAGTGGTGCGAACACAAACCTTCGGCCACAATTTATGTCAAAGAAAATGAATGGCCGGAAGTCGCCGGTTGGGTCTATAAGAACTTCGATCTAATCTCTGGACTTTCGTTCTTACCTTTTGAAGACCACGTATATGAACAGGCACCTTACCAACCTTGTACCCAAGAACAGTATGAGGAGGCAAAGGCCAAGATGCCTATAGAAATTGATTGGAGTAAGCTGTCAGAGTATGAATTAGTAGATAGTACGGTCGGTATGCAGACGCTTGCATGTTCTTCTGATGGTTGCGAAATTGTGGATATAACAAGGTAAAAAAGAATGAAAGATATCACACTTGAAGTCTTCTCCGATCTTGATGACGCACTACTTTGGATGGAAAATGAACTCTTCGCACATGAATTGACACACCCAGATATCAAAGCAGAAATCTCATTGATTGATGGTAAGTGGAGAGTAGGTATCATTCTAAATGACCGTCAATATGAATTCAAATTTAAAGAAAGTGTATAATGGCTCCTAAATATACAATGGAACCTAAAATAAAAGACACCGTGCCAGAAGGAACAAAGGTGCATAAAAAGTGGGAATACACACAGGAGAATGTTGGCGGTTCGCCTAACGTCCTTAACCAGTTTGGTGAACAGGGTTGGGAAGTCGTCAACATCGAACGTGGTTGGGTTCTCTTTAAACGTGAAAAACTAGACGTCCAAGAACAAAAAGAAGAAGTGAATGACGGAAACATCTGAACAACCAAAAGATATGAAGTATGACGCTGGAAAGCCTCTGGCCCACATTATCTTTGAAGACTTCCCCTTGGCTCTTAAAGAGGTTGTCAATGTCGCTACCTTTGGGGCACAGAAATATTCTCGATCCTCATGGAAAACCGTACCTAATGCCATTGTGCGGTATGCAGATGCCAAGGCCCGACACTTCCTCGATGCAGCAGCAGGAATTGAAACAGACGCAGAGAGCGGTCTAGATCACCTTGCCCACGAAGCTTGGAATGCTCTAGCCACTTTACAACTGAAACTAGAAGAAAAGGTTAAGAAAGCCCTGTGAAAATCGCACTAGATTACGATAAGTGCTACAACCTCGACCGTACCTTTTGGAATAAGGTCGTTGATGTGGCCAACGATCTAGGACATGAAGTCCGTATCGTAACTTATCGCTCTCCGACAGACGATACTCTTTCAAAAGAGCAAGTACGAGAAGATATCCCAATTATCTATACAGATGGTGTCGCCAAGCGGTTCCATTGTAAATGGTTTGTTGATAAGAAATCAAGGACTGAAGTCGGTTGGAACCCAGATGTTTGGATCGATGACCGTCCTGAAGTTGTAGACAATAACTCTGTTGCTACAATTGAAATTCTAGAAAAATGGCGCAATTCAGAAGAGTATAGTAAGTAATGGCTACCCTCCTAGTTCTAGTACTTATTGCTGCCTTTGTAGTAATGCTTTTTACGACAGATGAATTCTAAAATTTAGGCAATAAAAAACCCCCTTGGAAAATTTCCTTGGGGGTTTTTGTTTATTTGCTCGGAAGAGCTTCTTGTGTCTGTTGGTCTTCGTTGTACTTCTTGACCTGTGATTGCCACTGGTCGAAGGACGTACTGTTGGAAAGACCTGTACGGACGGCCCAATTGAATACCATTCTGGAAGCCTTGGGATCACCAAGACCACCAATACGGACTTTATTAAGCATCCGTTGTGCCTCTTCTGGGTCAGACCAGAAAGCCTCATTGATTTTAGCAGCAGCTTCTTCGGGCTTTAAATGCTCGACAATGGCTCCTGTAACACCACCAATCTGTGTTCCTAGGTGACTCAAAGGACCAAGAATGAAGCCGGTAATCCGGTTCTGTGCACTCTTGATTTCTTTGTATGAAGTCCCGGGACCAGCACCTTTTGCCGCCTGTGCAGATCGTCCCAACTGGGATTGGATCGCCGGGTCGGATAGATTTTTGATGGCCTCTAGTAGGTCAGGTTTGTCAGCTAGAACCTTGTCAGCCACAGACATCAGATGTTGATTGTTCTGAGCAGCCTGTGAGACATTGACGACATTCTTACCAGTATTAGCGTCTGGTACACCCTTGAACAGTGTGTCTTGGAGTGTCTTACCAAAAGCTGCCTGCATTCCTTCCTTGGCGACAGGATCACTACTCGCTTTTACACGATTGATGACGTCATTCAACTTGGTTTCATTTTCTGGTTGAGAGAAAAGGTCACTGAAAGCTTTATATCCATCGACCTTAGTCTTACCATCAGCACTAAAGAAATTGCTTAGACGATCACCGTATATTTTATTCTGGATGTCAGAGACAGTTTGTTTCTGAGTATTGATGTCATCTAGGAAGCTGTTGTATGATTTACGGTTCGACAGAATATCGTTTTGAAGTTTATCAAGTTGGCTGGCCTGATCTGACAGACCCTTCGCTTTGAACATCTGACGATACTGATCGATCTTACTTAGAATGGTGTTAGGATCGACATCTTTTAAGTCACCAGTTCTAGTCTGAGACCTCATGGCGTCACCAAGATCAGCCTTGAAGAAGTCCATGGCATCTTGAGCCGTTCCACCAAACTTAGGATCAGTCAACGTGTCAATCAGATGAGAAACACGATTTGGTTGGCTAGACTTCAACGTACTCTCGATAGTCTGGTAGTTCGCATCTGCCCGGTTGGGTTCATTGAAACGATTATTGTAGTTGTTCTGACGAACATCAGCCACAGCACCAGATTCGATTGGAGACTGGACATTCTTGAAGTAGCTCTCTGCATCACGGAATTTCTGTTGTGTCGCAGGGTCCAGTTGGGAAACCTGACCATCAGTAATTTCGTTCTTGAGGGCGATCAAAGCTCTCTGAGCGTCACCATTCTTGGCTCTCTGCGCTTGCGCGATGTCAAGAGACAACGGACCACGCATCTTCTGTAGATCACCAAGGTCACCACCAAGAACCTCACCAGTCTCAGGATCGAACTTGACGTGAGCCAGAAGCATCTGTTTTGTGTCTTTGTCAAGGAAATCTTTGGCAGCCACAAGTTTTTCTTCGAAGCTCTGAGGATTAGGAAGTTCTGTACCTGAGAGGGCTTTCCATTGGTCAGCACCCTGCTGATCGATAGTCTTGATACCTTGTGTCAGTTTGCTGTCAATCCTTGCGGCAGCAGCATTCTTGTCGTTGTACATCGCAGAGCCGGGTTCAGCACCCTTAGTAGTCAGATCACCCGTAGCCTTACCACTCATGATATTTGGGTAAGCTTCATTCAGTTTATTGGCTTGATTTTCTAGGTCATGACCCTTTGCAATCTGTTCGCCTACTTCTTGCTGACCAGAGGTCTGTACTGCATTGGTAGCAGCCTGAACACCCTTCTCACCACCCAGTGCATCATGCGTCTGGTTTAACACTTTATTCAGAGCATCTTGTGAGGCTTCAGAGGATACTCGTGTAGCATCGCCTCCTGACGCGTTGCTCATAGCTTGCGCCCTTTTGGTCATTCCTAGACCAATATTGGGGTCTTCTAAAGTACCAGCCTTTGCAGCATATCTAGACAGTGCAGTAGCAGTATCAAGTTGTGCCGTTTGTTTACCTCCACCCAGTCCGGTGTCGAAGGTAATCGAACTATTCTCGGGCCTCATGGCATCAGCAGCAAATTGTCTAAGACGATCCATTTGCTCCGGTGATTTGTCCTTGGCGAGTAGGTCATCTAGAATTGAACTAGTAATTTTCTGTTCATGTAGGCTTGTCGAAAATAACGAACCTACTGGTAGAACAAGACCTTTGGTCACCAGAGACATCGTACCTTTTACAACCGGTGCAGCGAGTTTACCACCTGTCGCCAAAGCCATATTGTCAAGGGCCGTGTTGTACATATTCGCAAAGCGGTTCTGTACGTCACTCTTATTGTTCTCGTCCATCCCTTTGAGGAAACGGTCGTATGCTCCGGGTACTTTAAACTCGGCATTAGGGCCTGTTAGGACGTGTCCACCGTTGGTTGTTATACCAACACCACCTGAACCTACGAAGGCATCTGCTGCCCAAGAGGCTGTCTTACCTACGACAGCAGGAAGTTTTTCACCAATAGCACCAGCTACTTCGGCACCTTTAAGACCAGCAGCAGCCTTGTTTCCTACTAGGAGACCCGCTGCAATCTGAGCACCTTGGTCAGTCGCGTGTTGTATTCCGCCCCTTGCGTTGAACGTCGGAAGGGTGTTATCTACGGCCTGATAAGCCTTATTAGAGGCGTCTGTAGGAAGAGAGTTAGAACCATTCAAAAGTTCTAGACCAAGTGCTGTAGCACCTGTCCCTGCATTATGGACAGCGTTAACCACACCACCAGCCATACCCTTACCGTAATCTTCAGTTGCCTGGGGACCATTGATAAGACCCAAAGCGTAACCCACAGGACTGTAGCCCATGGCCTTACCAGCAATGTTGGTCAGTGTGTTTACAAAACCAGTATTCTGACCCGGCTTAGGGACAGGTTGACCGTTGTAGACAACATTTCCGTCTTTGTCTACTTGGGCATTAGGATGGTTCTTGTATGAATTGTAGACCGCATCTGCTGTCTGATCGTCCATGTTCTGGAACATCGTCTGGCTAGGAGGCGGTAGATTTGTCATTGCGAGGTTCTGTTGTCCACCCTGAGGGGTATTCGGATCATAGGTCGGAATACTCTCCCAAGGGGATTTAGGAGCAGCAGGAGCCGCCCCTTGCGGGGCAGCCTGAGGGGTATACTGAGGGATATTGTCCCAAACACTTCCTGCCATTTTTACCTCTGTATTGGTGGTTGAGCCTGTTGCGGGCTAGGTGCAGCCTGTTGAGCCTTCAAAAATGCTTTGACGTCAGAAACCCTATGGGTTGTCCCATCTGGGCTCGCAACGATATTGTCATTACCGTTTTGGTCTTTATCTGGTATATTAGCTACATCAGAGGGATCATTGACAGCGAATGCCTTTTGACCATTCTGAAGTGTAATAAGATGAGACTGTGAAGTCGGGTCTTGACGATTGTACTTCTGAAGCTTTGCTAGGACACCCGTCAACTGCTTATCATTTCTGAGAGCAGCATCGTCTGTAGTCTTGTAGGTATTAGGATCAAGAGATGAATGGTTTAAACCATACATATCTTCACCCTTGTCGTTGACACGCTGCGTCATGTAACCACGGACTTCAGGCGACTTATCGAAGATTGCCTGTTGGTCGGAGTCAAGCTCTTTCTTAAGATTGAGCATAGTATCCGCCATACCTTGCTTGAACGTATCTGGGTTATTAAGTTCAGTATGCTCACCATAAATCTTAGAAATGAATTCACCGGAGGACATACCACCCGACTGCTTCATTGCCTTCATCATGTGTAGGGCGAAGTTATCCCGGTTTAGATCGAACAGAGCAGCCTTAGTACCGAGGTCTTCTTGGGAACCAGAATGTAGGATTTTCTCCTGCTGCTGCTTAATCCAGCTAATACCACCATCGATTGTGCCATTACCGCCAACACCGAGGAACTTAGCAACGTTATCAGCCGTGACTGTGGCGTCTGCACCATACTGCTGCATCTTCTTGGCACCTTCAGAAGCCCAACGAGCGAGAACACCGTTCCCTCCGGGTGAGTCTAGGATATCCATCATGTTGTCAGCAGAACGCAGAGCTTCGTTGTACTCTGTCACACGATCCTGATGCTCTTTAAGAGCAGGAGCGATAGCATGTTGAGCAGCGTTCAGTTCTTTCTGAGCCTCGACACGATCTTGTGCTTCGAAGGCCATCTGATTTTCAACCTTCTTATTTCCGATAGCAGCATCGTAGCGAGTCTGTAGATTCTTAATAAGAGTGCTGTCACCCTTAGCCTTTGCATCTGCCAGAGCAGTAGCGAGCTTCGGAAGTGTGTCATACTGATCCAGTTTAGGGTCGATTACAGCACCCGGAGTGAAGTTAATACCCTTCGTACTGACCTGTGTTGGCATAACAGGGGCGCCAATAACATTCTCAATCTGAGAAGGATCGACACCGGCAGCAGCCCCAATGCGCTGATTAGCCATATTGACATTTCTCTGGTACTGTCCCTGACGGAGATTATCAAAAAATCCACGGATACCGCCCTGAGGTTGAGGTTGGCCCATCTGATCCTGAGTACCACCGAATTGTTGGTCGGGAGACTGAGGCTGTTGAGGACCGACATTGCCGGGTGGTGTAGGATGTTGACCTACGGCAGGGGCCATATTGCCTAGAAGTTTAGGATGAGCACCAGCACCTTGTCCCTGTGTACCAGCGTTCTGTTGGGCTGTACCTTGCGGCTGACCATTCATCATTCCAGCGGGTGAACTACCTGCCTGATCGTTACTCTGGCCTCCAAAAGCCTGATTACTCTGGCCGTAGATATCACCATATTTAGGCATCTGTGGCTGTTGGTAAGCATTTTTATCAATGGTAAAATTACCACGAACTAGGTTATCCCGGATCGTTGCATCGTCGAGACCAGCCTTCTTCCATGCATAGACCTGAGGCCACGCTTCAGGAGGAATGGCCCCACCGACACTCTGAATGAGAGCCTGTGAGTCATTGGCGTCCTTGACGTCTTGTGCCTTCTGTTGTATCAACTGTTGACGCTTATCCATAAATAATTGGTAAGACATCTTGAATTGATCTTCACGCATCTGAGCCTGTTGGGCCTGAGCGGCATTGAAGGACTGAGCAAAACTCTCACCGAAACCTTCTGCGAAACTCATGTGTTATTCCTTACTGTCCGAAAAGGTTGCCTTGTGGAGCCGGTGTAGGTGCGATTGATGGAGCGGGACCTAACTGTGGAGGTATAGGATTAGGTGGAAGACTTGGACCACCAGCAGCCATACCACCTAAACCAGTCTTAGGAAGACCGGAGGAAGGAGGGGTTTCTGGGGCTGCGTGACCTTCGGCCTGTTGTTCGATTGCTTGTAGATTGACGTTAAACAACGCCTTACGAGACTCTTTGAAATTGACCTTTTTCATGGCCTTGATATAAGAACTCGTAGGAACTGTACCGGGTTCATTGTAACCCATGTCGATACTTTTTACACCATAACCTTCACCCATCAGATAGATAATATGGGCGACTGGACCGGCCAGAAGAAGGGCAAAGTCAACTGTCCATTTACCTGTTTGAATGCCTTTCATCAAAAGCATGTCGGTAATAGCGCAGACAGTCGTACCCATTTCGAGCATAGTAATGATACCGACACTGATCTCTTTAGACAGCATTTTCTTGTAGATGTCTTCAAGAGCCTGATCGAGATTATTGTGTTGTGGAGGGCGATGCCAAGGAAAGTTCCTAGTATCTCTAAGAAACTCAGCACCGGGAATTTCTCCCCGAAGGACACCTTTACCAGACTTAGGACCACTACTCGGCTGCATCTTGATCCTCCTGATCTACGTAAGGCTCGATGCCGAACGATTTACCCATCTTGTCAAAGTACTTTTTTGTATACTTCGCCTTCTTGCCACTACCTTGCGCTTTAAATAACTGCTCAGGCTGTTGTCCATTGAAGTAGGCTTTTACTGACGCACGTAGAGCTTGTGAGAAATCCATTTATTAAACCCTTAAAATAGGTGACCTACGATTGCACCAGCGATAGAACCTAGAACATCACCAATACCCTTAGTCGTAGCAGCTTGCTGCGCACCGTGGTTTTGTAGTGAAATCTGGGCCAATTTATTGTCACGATCCAACTGATTTTCAGCACTTGTCCAAGTATCTTGTAGAAGAGCGTCTGATCTAGTCCAAATCTGATTTAGTGCTTCCTGTTGGATACCAACAAGGTTTTTGACATCTGCCGCTGCGGCTTGGAACTGTTGGTCAGAGTTTGCCTGAGTAACAGTCTGACGCCACTTAGCATTACTGACGTCGATGTTGTACTGCATATTGCTGTAAAACTGCTGACGGTTATTTTCTAGGTCAGCATTGAAACGATCTTGTGCGTTAGCCTCAGTCGTATTGAACTGCTGCATCTGGTTATACTGGGATGCATTGTACTGAGAAATCGAAGCGGAAAGATTGTCATAGAATTTGTTCATGTCGTTAGTGCTAGTGGCCGTAAAGAGCCTCTGGGCATTGACAGCATTTTGATCTTGTAGGAGACTCTGGACTTTGTCTTGTGTATTGATTATCTCGGCCTGCTGCTCATTGCTGAGGTTAGCAAGATTTAAATCCATGAAGTTTTTACTGTTCTGGATGGCGGCTGCCATACGATTATCAGCGTTTACTTCATCCATTTTAGACAGAACATTGGCTCTATTGATGACCGATGCCTGTTGATTTGAAAGGTTCTGAAGGGTCAGAGTCTGGAAGAATTGTGCATCTGACTGGGCAATAGGAATGGAAGCTTCCAGCAATGCTTGAGACATCGCTGCGGTAGCGGCAGTGCCCGTCATGCCTGTAAATGCAGCTATCTTTGCCACACTACGGGCTGTTGCAGAGGCCCACGCAGGGATTACAGGTTCACCATTTGGACCCTGAAACTGTGATTGTAGAGCCTGAATTTGACCCGCTACAGTGGCTTTTGGATCAACTGTATTGAGGTCTTGAGAGGCAAAGTCTTTGAGGGCTTGACCAGTATAGTTGATACTACCATCGGCATTAGTACCAGTGGCTTCACCCTGCATATCGATCGTACCAGAATTGGGTTGGACGATAGCATTAGGGTCCATAGTACCCTGAGCGGCAGTCGCCTGTGGTACGTTACCCTGTGTAGTCTGAGCCGTATAAGTAGCACTCTGACGGGGATCAACCTGTTGGGCCTGCTGTAGTTGCGCCTGATTTGTCTGTGCGTTATCCGCCGAAGGCTCACCATTGTAAGCAGATTTAGTCGCGTCTACATTCGTACCGGCAGCATTCGGATCAATAGGTGCTAGATTTTTGGAGAGCGTCTCTTGGTTAGTCAGCGCCAAAGAAGGGTCAGTAGCAACCTGACCTGAGTAGTCAGCGACGTTAATCGTATTTGCTGTGGTGGTCTTGCCGGGAGTTACCTGTGGAGAGGCATCGATAGTAGCACTAGTCCCTGTAGCAGTCGTAGTAGTCTGCGCACTAGTTCCATCAATGCCCGTACCAGTACCCGGAACTGAAGGTGTAGGTGTAGTTCCAGTATTACTGGATGAAGGTTGTGACCCACCAGTAGTGCTCGTAGAACTGGTGTTAGAACCAGTCGTAGTACCGGTTGAGCCTCCGGAAGAACCGCCAGTAACACTAGTTAGAAGTGGGTTTAGCTCGGTCATTCTTCACCTTATTTAAAAAAACCTAAGTGGATTTTATCCCAGAGGGCTATGAAACCAACAATACTTCCACCAATGACCCATATCCAAGAAGCTTTGATCTTACCTGTATAAGTCTTGAAAGCTTCTCGCTCTTTGAGTATTTCTTTTAGTATTAAATATTGTGCGCGTGGTAATTTGATTGTAATAAGTTCGTCTTCTTCGAAGTCTTCATCACTCATTTTCTTAGTATCCTTGCCGTTCCGCGCACTGTGGTATCTACGAAATAACCACCAATGACAATCCACATCAGTTGATTGAGGTCAGAAGACAAACCGTCGGTCGCACCCCAATGGAGAACTTTGTCCCAAAGGACGAGTTTGTTTATATAAATGACAAAAGGCAGAGCAAAACCGACACGAACCCATCGTTCAATAGGGTCTGACTGTGCAGCCAAAATGGAAGACTTTCGAGCTTCCAAGATAGATATACGTTCATCCGCAGCTATCCTCTCCGCATCATTTGTTGCCGCCAACTTAGCTTGATATGCGGCTGTCAAATCATGGGAGATAGACGTCAAGGGTCCTGATACCAAGCTAAGAAGGAGGCTTAACATATTAGGCTGCCGGAGCTGGTTCGACCGTTGCGTGTGCAGCAACGAGTTTTGCAGTCAGATCGGCAACCTGAGTTTCAGCAGCGGCTAGATCAGCCTGTGCCTGAGCAAGTGCAGCCTTAGTGGCGTCTGCATCTGCAAGTTCGGTTGCAGTGGCCGCAAGTTTGTCAGAAGCAGCCTTAAGATCGGCTACGATGACGTCAACAGCGGCAGAAAGATTAGTAAAATCTACCAATTTGTTTTTCCTCTTGAAGAAGTTAATTAGTCTTTGGAGCATTAGTATTCACCGTTGCTTCCACTTCGGTCTTGATCTGGTGGTACTTACTGTCCAACCAATACCAAGCTTCGGTTCCACCGGCAATTAGAAGGCCAACACCGGCCTCAAGTGCCATCTGGATATCTGGGTCAGTCGAAAAAGCACTGGCATCACCCGAGCCGATAAGGCCACGAGTAACTAGGATACCAGCACCATAGCGTAATGCGATACGTACTAGAACAGAAATCATTTAGTTGTTCCACTTTGTGGGATCATAGCTACTACCAGCAGTATTGTCGCTAGGGTAGTCACCAAAATCCTTCAGATTGTCCTTAGATTTAAAGTCTCCCGGAGTAACCTGAGAAGAGTACCCTTTGAGCTTTGACATTGCTGCATCAAGATTTTTCTTTAAATCTCTAGTTCCTTGGAGGTCATCCGCATTTTTCTTTGCAGCGTCTTTGTAAGCCTTCATATCATCGAAGTATGGAGCACCCGCTCCTGTGATATTAACAGAGTCTTTAATGCCCATCTTTATTGTCCATATTTGGTTTTAATAAACCATTTGATAGCATCTGCGACCACTGAAAGCCAAGAGGCTTTAGACGGGGCCGCAGGGGCCTGTACAGGAGCAGAAGGACTTTCTGGCAGGACAGGCGGGGAAGAGGGTTGAACCGGCTGTGGGACCGGTGCAGGGGCGACTGTGGGGCTATCTACTCCATAACCAATGTCGAGTAGAAGCTTTTCGTAGGTATCTGCGTAACCAGCGATTAGACTGGCCTGATCAGAACCATTGACGATATGACGGGCACCTACGTAGTCAGAACTCTGAAGATCGCAGTAGTCAGGAAGCTTGTGTGCACCCTTCGTAAACCAACCTTCCATCATTCCAATGACTAGGATTGGAGCAGCGTACTGAGCCTGAAGGAGAAGTTCAGGATGTGTAACAAAGTCCTGACCCAACTTCTGTCCAGCAAATTCGTAGTTTGCCCTCCAAGTCAGTTGGACATACCCACGACCGAAGTAAGGCCAGTAGGCTTTACTCTCTAGGTAAGCCAACCCACCCATTTCTTTGATTGGCTTCATTTGGTGAGCCGACTCGTGATAGGACGTCGCGAGAACGTAGGCAGCCTGATTTCGCAGCAGACCGCGGTCTTTGCAAGTCTGTATGATTAGTCTTGTATCGCCTAAGTTTAAATCCATGTTATTTCCTTATGTCCAAGATCACAGGATTGTTGTATTCAAATAGTTACCTAATTGAAACTATAGCAATTGCTAATCCTGAACCACCAGAAGTGTTCTGAGTTGTAGTAATATTTCTTCCGATTTGTGAGCTGAGTCCTGAACTCATAGCTCCAGAATAGTGTCCCGTAGGGCTGAAGTCTGCTTCGTACTGTTTTGTTATATTCCCCCAAGTAACAGTGCCGGAGTCACTTTCTAGGTACGCAGCCATCAACGCGCCATTTGCACCAACATCGATATTTACTGAAGATGTTGCGGGACTACCACCAAATGTAGATGAGTTATGAGCAGTTGCTACAATAGATGTTCTATTAAGCACTCTGAATTTTCCGATACCGCACATTGTATTACCGCTACCACTGAATGTGCAAACTATACTACCTGTTGCTCCCGTAGGTACTGCTGCTGAAATCATAGCAGCACCCACACTTAGTGTAGACCCGTTACTCACACCATCTTGAATATGGATTGTTGCTGAAATACCTCCGATTGTAGCACTCGATAAGGTTCTCAGAGCAGCACCACCTTTCCAACTAACTGCAACAAAAACCTCTCTAGACGATGCTGCTACACCTAGACTTTCTCCAGCAAATGTATAAGTTGTGTTACTGGTAGTATCTATTGTTGTTCCCAAGTATTCTATAAAAAAGGATGTTTTCGCCACCCCAATAATTCCAGAGAGACCGGGTATCACTATGCAACTCCATTTATTAGAGAAGCAAAAATAAATGTAGAACTGATCACTTGATAAAAGAACAGATCAGTTGCATTTGCGGCTGTAGAGAGTACAGGGGCAGTTCCCCCAGCAAACTTCCAGTTCGTGCCAAATGTAATGGTCCTAGAACCCGTATTATCCTGCACTAATCTGATGACACCAGTCTGACCAACCTTCGGATTAGTTGGATTAGCAAGTGTCAAGTTACCTGTTAACGTAATGACTGAGTTAAAGAAAGTACTCATATCAGGTGCGACAGAAGCAGCATACGTAATAGTGACTTCAGCAGCAGAAGCCCAAGTCTGATCCACTACTAGAGACTTCGTAGTATCTGTACCTGTCCTAAAGACAGCAGCAGTAGCAAACTGTGAGGCACCGATATAAGAAGTCGTAGCCTGTTGTTTTAGAGCATCGAAGGCCGCTAGAGCGGTTGTCTGTCCAGTACCACCCTGTGCGATAGAGACAGTGCCAATACTAGAAAGTAACTGTGTGGTAGAACCGTTGATGTAAGCGAAGACACCACCAGTCGTAGTCCAGACATCACCATTTGTAGGTGTAGTAGGAGCCGAACCATGTGGCAACCTGAAATTGGCACCACCCGCAGCAGAAGCAGTAGTAAGTATCTTACCAGATGTACTATTTAATGAAGTAAATGTACCAGCAGCCGGAGTTGTACCACCAATTACAGTACCATCAATTGTACCACCGGTGATCGTTGCAGACGAAGTAGTAAGACTACTAAGTGTTGCCAATCCTGTGGATTGAAGAGTAGTGAATTTACCGGCGACAGCAGTCGTCCCACCGATAACGGTATTGTCAATAGTGCCACCGGTCACAGTAATCGAGTTACTGGTTATACCACCAGACGTCCATGTTCCAGAGAAACTGCCGCTGTAAGTACCACTAGTGAATGTACCACCAGTAAATGTACCGCCTGTTATTGTCTTACCTGAGAAGGTTAGACTAGAAGGAAGACTAAGTACAGGGTTACCAGCGACACCATCACCGTTAGTAGCTGTGATTTCATTAGCAGTGCCAGCGATTGTGCGACCAATAAAAGTGTTAGTAGCGGTTTGAACAAGAAGACCATTACTATTGTAGCTAGCGAAAGCCGCAAGAGTGGACGAATATGCTTGTACATTTGTACCGGGCACCAGAGCTAGAGTGGTCTGCATTGCTGCCGTTGTACTGCCTGCGACGAGGGACTGTGCGAGGGCAGTAAACGAAATCATAGAGAAAGTAGAGACACCAGTCGCCAGAATGATCTGGTTTGCAGCAGTCGTCAGGGCACCAATGGCGGAATCGTTTGCCGTATACTTGCCCATACGAACCCAGACGGCAGAGTTAGTCACGGCACTCATACAAACATACTGAATGTTATTAGTCGTGTCGTACCACCAAGAGCCTACTGCGTAGTTCTGTGTATTGTCACTATTTACTGTCGGGGCAGTACTGGCCGACGTATTGTGAATACCAGCAACACCACCGTTGGCAATAGGAAGGATGCCTGTGATACTAGTCGTAAGAATGATCTTAGGACCGTTACCCACGTTTCCGTCATGTACGTGACCGGAACTACCGTTAAAAGCAGACTGAAGTTGATTGTACTCGGCATTAATATCGGCAGCTTGGACAATCGCACCATTGACGATATTGGCAGCAGACTGTCTTGTATAACCAGTCATGAATTGACCTCTCTAAGTTACTTGCGACCGTCCACTGCAAAATTAACAGCGACCGCTTGAATTGAATATGGTGGGTTTGTATCAGATGTACTAAATGTGAATTTCTGCGAGAAGCCACTACCTTCGAGATTACTGAATGAAATGGGAAGAGGTGCCACTGCATATGTACTAGTGCCGTAAATAGCCGTACCATAGACTGTCCCAGACAAAGAGTCTACTAAAGTATAGGTACTCGGGTTAAAGACATCTTGTCGGTCCCAATCGTATTGTAAGGCCACACTTAACTGTAAATCGCCTTCAGCAAAGACAAAGACATTAGCCTTATGGAGCGTCTTTCGAACAAAGACATCACCGTAGTCCAGGTATGGCGTCGAATAAACGGCAGTGATGTTAGAACCATTAAAACTATTACCAGACTCTTGTCGATAAACAACACCGTCGAAGTCACCATGTAGGACGTATTCCTGTGGACCGATGTAACCAGAAGTGACACAAGATGTTCTTATACCTTGTAGCAGTCCCCACTCCCACACGAAGCCATTGTTATTACCCCAATAACTATTTTGGTCAGCTTTACCCCTAAATCCACCGACAATACCTACGTTGATGTCAGGTGTAGTATTTGGATTTGAGAAAAAACACCTGACCTGAGACTTACGTCTAATGACGACACAGTTTACGGAGTTTAAATCGACACCTGAGAGAATTTGGTTAGTCACGTCAAACTGAATGGCTTTACTTTGTGAGGCCAATTCGACGTCGCCGATACGGTCTGTACCAGCTATGTTACGAAAGCCGTCTTCTGCTAGATAAAGTAGATCACCGTTGATTTCTACGACTGAATCAGGGCAAAGACAACCAACTTCTGTTGCTACATCATTGATGACGAAGTTTGTCCCTGAGACAGAAATCTTCTTAATTCTAGTTTTACCAAAGACGAAAAGGTCTTCTCGGAAAGGTTTAATTGCTACGACATCCATACCAGCATTAATCTGACCAGCACCGGAAGCCGCCGTCCAATCGTAGTCCGAGTTAGGGGCGGAGTAAGCAACAATCTGTGGATTGGTAGGATCACCGGCCACAAAAATACTTTGCTTGAATACAGTAACATATTTTGGAGACGTAACGACCTGATTTCCACCAGCCTGAGCGAATGAGGCACCAGTATGTGCCGCAGTTACAGAAGCCCAGTTAGTCTGATCCCAAAGGGTAGGGGCATTGATACCGTCTACCATGATCATGTGGGCCGTGCCATTGAAATTGTACCAAGCAAATCGGCATTTGTCGATATTTACAGTAGTAAGAGTCAATCCAGTCGTATATTTTGACCAAGCACCACCAGAAATCCATTTATAAATAGAATAAGTCGTTCCGGGGTTATCCTGACGGGTCGCAATGATGGTTGAACCATTAAAAATAGTGACACCAAGGACTTTTCCCTGTGCACCTGTACCACCTACAGCAGGATTTGTGGCTTCTAATTGTGAATAGCCGTTAATCCGACGATAACCACCGTATAAAGAAGGCTCGAAATTGACTAGAGTGGTCGCCATACCGGGTTTTGTATCAGCAAGATACACGATATTTTGGTTGGAGTTCAGACCTCCTTCACAGACGACCTTATAAGTCTGAAGTTTCTCCATTTGTGGCATTCGTCAATTCTCCGAATTACTTGATTGATCTTCGATCATGAAAGGATTACATCCCTTTCCAAACCCAAGAATTATGATTTCCACCACCAAAATTGACACGACCTTCGTAAAGATGCTCAGGATTTGGTAGGTAAGTCCTAGTCAAGTCGTCAAGACCGTCTTTAAATGCCTTTTCCATAGCAGTAAATCCATCATTGTTCTCTCGGAACATATTCATCATGGCTAGAGCGCCATTAATAATAACGTAATCGAATTTACTAGGAATGGTTGGTTGATCTGTATAAATTGAGAGGTCAGTAGGTGTAGAATAATAACGATATTTGATCGTGTAAGCCTTGTCCGGGATTGGAGAGACACCAAACCCAGCGCCGTGGGACGGAAAACAATACTCGGGGGCTCTTAGTCCAGTACTTAGATTGTCATAGTCTTCATCACGGAAATAAGTATACCACTGTTCACGTTCGATATGTTTTAATTGACGATAAGGAACACCAAGTGTATCATCCTTTTGGAGTTGAAAGGACAGCCAATCAGCCTCAGAAAATTGTGAAGGCCAAGCGTACTCGTTGACTCCGATAGTCAAAACCTGTGTGTGTTCGACGGCATTAAATGGCCAGTCATTTCTGATACCATTGATACGACGACAAGTATCTACGACGGCATCTTTTGCAAGAGCTTGGATATTTGCGGCAGAGTCAAAGTTACTGGCCGTCATCTGAACTTCATTGACACGCCGAAGAACTCGGTTCGTTAGATCAAGGAATTGGGTGGGCATGGGTCTACATCGACTCCGTAGGGTGAACCGGGTGAATTAGAAGAAGTTGTGCTGTATATCGTCCCACTTGAACCAAGGGTAAACGAGTAAATTGTTCCAGAACTACCTGAAGTCGTCCCGTATAAAGAACCACCAGACCCAGAGTCAGTCCGATAAAGCGTCTCCATAGACCCTGAACTGAACTCATACGGTGAGTAGATCGGACAAGAAAGAGCCAATCCAGTAAAAGAAACTGTCGTAGTTCCTAGTAGTTTACCAGAACCGTGTATAGTGGCCGTAGGGGTAAACGAAAGTGTAGAATGGCTTTGGATATTGCTAAGGCCATGTAGAAAAGCAGACGGAGTAAACGTAATAGTCGCGTTACTTGCAAGTTTACCAGAACCGTGGATATTGGCTGTCGTTGTAAACAGAAAGGACGTCGAACTAGTTAATTTTGCAGTCGCATGTAAGGTAACTGTAGTACTAAAAGTCAGAGTTCCAGAACTCGTTAGTTTACCTTGACCATGTAAGGTAACTGTATTTGTAAAGGCAAGAGTCGTAGAACCGGGTTGGTTTTCCGTCAGTATACTTCCAGAAGAGTCTTCTAGGAGTATATGTCCTGAGCCGTCTTCGAGAAGTATATAATTTGCCATTATTGCGGTGCCAATATCACTTTAGGGTCTAATCCTAATGCCTGAACAAAAGCAGAAGCATCAGGGTCATCACAATCGACATCAGGACGGTCAGGGGCAAACCAACGTGCAAAATACACAGGATTGGCTGTTAATCCTTGATATGCCTGCGTCATCATATTCGCAGATATAAGTCTTGCCATTACTACCGATTTAGGGACAGTAGTCGGGATAGCCGTAGGGGTGGCACTAGGATTAGTAAAAATACCGCCAAAATATGTAGCCCCAATTTCTACCGTATCGTCTGCAAGAATAACCGGAATGGGATAATTCGAAGGATCATCAAGTATGATTATATTAACAACGACACCATTATTATCTATGGTTGCGTATCTAGCCATTTATTTAAACTCCAGAATGACGACACACCCACCAGCTCCAGAAGCACCGGTGGTACCACCGCTTTGACCTGAACCACCACCACCACCGGCACCAAAAACTGAACCAGCGCGTGGTGCAGAACCGCCAGTACCACCACTCCCACCACCCCCAAAGAAGGACGTACCGCCAGTACCGCCTATATTGACGCCAGCCGTGGTACTAGCATTTGAAGGACCACCGTCGCCGCCTGCTATACCTACTGTACCAGTAGCTGTAGCTGCACCACCAGCACCACCAAGACTATTCCCAGACACACCCGCACCACCGCCATTAGCAGTTATTGTACCAAGAGAAGTACTGCCCCCTGCCGAAGCAGTTCCACCACCGGCACCAATCGTGACTGTCAGAGTGGAAGGGGAGCTAATGTAGGCAAGTGTAGTACCACCAGCACCACCGCCTGACCCGCCATTTGATGCTCCTGTTCCGGAGCCACCACCACCGCCTGCACCAGTCACAATAGCAAATGCTGATCCAGCACCAGAAGTTGGTGTATACGTCCCAGAAGCAGTGAATTTTTGTACTGCGATTAGAACACCAGCAGTAACACCACCAGCAATCGCTGTAGCAACAAAAGCCGTCGTTGCAATCTGAGTAGTGTTAGTGCCTGCGGTAGCAGTAGGAGCGGCAGGAGTACCAGTAAAGGTCGGAGAAGCTAAAGGTGCGAATTGTAGGGTTGCACTATTGATACGTCCGAACAGTCCAGAAGTTGTAGTCCAAAGGTCTCCGTTTACTGGAGAGGTAGGAGCTACACCATGAGGAAGGTTAAAGCCGGCTGTACCTGTTGCGGAGGCTACGGTAGTCACCAGACCAGTAAATGTAGCACCGGATAACTTTGCGTATCGAGCATCGAACAGTGCAGTCGTATATGACTTATTGACACCAAGTGTTTCTCCTGCGAGAACCATGCTGGTTAAGTCAGCAGCAACCGTCATTGCAGAGATTTTAGTATCAGCCATCTACCAATCCTTAGTCAGCAGTAATAGTCAAATCACCAGCGTTGTAGTTAGGTGTAATGCCGTTAGAAACGGCCAAAGATGCTGTCAAAGCACCAGAAAATAGAAGTGTACCTGTACCCGAAGAGGCCAAACCGACACCAAAGTAGGT
>Ga0068856_100000329_pt1 | contig 52134 bp, 46 predicted proteins | sample KBSCornC62_FD_66595 | JGI IMG/M metagenome (GOLD analysis project Ga0068856, IMG submission 66595) | Corn rhizosphere microbial communities from Kellogg Biological Station, Michigan, USA - KBS Corn C6-2 | ecosystem: Host-associated > Plants > Roots > Rhizosphere > Soil ...
CCGCACGCACAATGCCATCAAGGCGCTGCACCTCGACGAATTGTTCGGCAGCAAGGTCGGGCGCTGGACGCCCGGCGCGAAGATCGAGAAGCTGCCTTGCCGCTTTGCCGCGTCGGAAATCTGGAACGGCCACAACAAGCTCGGCCAGGCCGTCGCTTATGAGGCAATGGACACCTGCATGAAGCTCGCCGACAAATATGGCGTGGGCATGGTAAGCGTGGACAACGCGACGCATTATCTCTGGGGTGGCGGCTACGTCATGGACGCCGCGCTCAAGGGCTACCTCGCCTACACGAACTGCACCTCGGCCACGTCCGAAGTCGTGCCGTTCGGCGGCAAGACGCCGACGATGGGCACGAACCCGCATTCGTGGGCGTTCCCGACGCAGGACGCGATCGGCTTTCCCATCGTGATTGATTGGGCGACCTCGACCATCGCGATGGGCCGCGTGCAGGTAATGAAGCGCGAAGGCAAACAACTCGCGCCCGGTTGCGCCGTGGATGCCGAGGGCAATCCGACGACCGATCCGAACAAAGCCGTCGCGTTGCTGCCGTTCGGCGCGCACAAGGGTTACGGCCTTGGTTTGATTGACGAACTTTACGCGGGTTACATCGGCGGTTCGCTGCCGCAAATCCGCGGAACGAAGCTGGGCGGCGAAGGCGAGAAGCGCGGCTCGACGTTTTATTTCCAAGTCATCCATCCCGACGCGATGAAGGGCAACGACTATGTCAAATGCCGTTCGCAAATCCAGAACGTGAAGGCGATCATCGAAGACGTGCTCGGTCACGGCAACGAGAAGTGCCTGTTGCCCGGCCAGCCGGAAGCGCGCTGGGGCGGATTGTCCAAACAGCATGGCGGTCTGCTGTTCACCAAGGCGGAGATCGAGGAACTGAATCATCTCGCGCATGAAGTAGGCGAGGCAGCATGGAATCTGGCTGATTTCAAATCGGTGCAGGTTTAAAAACGAAACAAGGAAACCGAGACACGAATTGCACTAATTTACACGAATGGAATTTGAATTAGTGACAATTCGTGAAATTCGTGTCATGCCTTTAACAACTAAGATCTGAAATTTTATGGCAATTCAATTACGCGACAAATCCACCTGTAAATACGACCAAATCTCGCTCGGCGAAGTCATGCTGCGCCTGGACCCCGGCGAAGGGCGCATCCGCACTGCGCGCAATTTCCAAGTCTGGGAAGGCGGCGGCGAATACAACACCTCGCGCGGTCTGCGCAAATGTTTCGGCTACAAGACGGCCGTCGTCACCGCGTTCGTGGACAACGAAATCGGCCATCTGGTCGAGGACTTCATCATGCAGGGCGGCGTGGACACGGACTTCATCAAGTGGCGCGAAGACGACGGCATCGGCCGCAACGTGCGCAATGGACTGAATTTCACCGAGCGCGGTTTCGGCATTCGTGGCGCGGTCGGCAATCCGGATCGCGGCAACACCGCCGCCTCGCAGCTCAAGCCGGGCGACATTGATTGGGATCACATTTTCGGCAAGGTCGGCGCGCGCTGGTTTCACACCGGCGGCATCTTCGCGGCGCTCTCCGCATCCACAGCTGAATTGACCGTCGAAGCCGTTAAGGTCGCCAAGAAACACGGCACGATTGTGAGCTACGATTTGAACTATCGCCCGTCGCTTTGGAAAACCATCGGCGGCCTGAAGAAGGCGCAGGAAGTGAACCGCGAAATCGCGAAATATGTGGACGTGATGATCGGCAACGAAGAGGACTTTACCGCCTCGCTCGGTTTTGCCGTCAAGGGCGCTGAAGATCTGAAACACATCGAGACCGAAGCGTTCAAGGCGATGATTGAGACCGCGGTGAAAGAATTCCCGAATTTCAAAGTGGCCGCGACGACCTTGCGCCACGTCATCACGGCGACGAAAAACGACTGGAGCGCGATTCTCTGGCACGAAGGCAAATTCCACGAAAGCAAACAGTATCCCGGCCTCGAAATCCTCGACCGCGTCGGCGGCGGCGACAGCTTCGCGTCCGGTGTGCAGTTCGGCTTCATGGAATTCAACGACGCGCAAAAGGCCGTTGAATACGGTGCAGCGCACGGTGCGCTCGCCTCGACCACGCCCGGCGACACCAGCATGGCCACGCGCAAGGAAGTGGAAAAAACCATCGGCGGCGGCGGCGCTCGCGTGGTGCGGTAAAATGAATGGAGCGCGGGCGGCTCGCCCGCGCGTTCCAAAACTAAAATGAACTCGCGGGCGAGCCGCTCGCGCTCCTATAAAATATGAATACAGACCTTTTTTCACTTAAGGGCGAAGTCGCCGTAGTCATCGGAGCCACAGGGGTGTTGGGCGGCGCATTGGCTGACGGTCTCGCCAGCGCGGGCGCGAAAGTCGCCGTGCTCGGGCGCAATGAAGAGCGCGGCCAGGCCCGCGTCAAAGCAATCACCGACAAGGGCGGGCGGGCGGTCTTCTTCGCGTGTGACGCCAGTTCCCGCGCCAGCCTGGCCGAGGCGCACAGCCAGATTGAGTCCGTGCTGGGCGCGCCGACGATTCTGGTAAATGCGGCCGGCGGCAATGATCCCAAGGTGACGGTCACGCCGGAAAATCCGTTTGAAAAAATCCCGCTCGAGGCGCTCCATGCCAACCTGGATTTGAATTACATCGGCGGTGCGTTTCTGCCGTGTCAGGAATTCGGTCCAGCGATGTGCCAGCGTGGCAAGGGCAGCATCATCAACATCGCCAGCGTGTCGGCACATCTGCCGCTGTCGCGGGTGATGAGCTATTCCGCCGCCAAGGCGGCGGTGCTGAATCTCTCACAATTTCTGGCCCGCGAGTGGGCCACCAAAGGCGTGCGCGTAAACACCATCACGCCCGGATTTTTCCCGGCGGAGCAGAATCGCAAGCTGCTGTTCAACGACGACGGTTCACCCACAGCGCGCACCAAGGCCATCTGGGGCCACACACCGATGAACCGTTTCGGTGAATCCAAGGAACTCATTGGCGCGTGCATTTTCCTGGCGTCGTCCAAGGCAAGTTCCTTTGTCACCGGCACCGACATCCGCGTGGATGGCGGTTATCTGAGCCAGACGATTTGATTGTGAACCGGAGCAAACGGAGGAAACAGAGTTTGGAAAAAAAGCCCGTTGAAGTTTTGCTTCAACGGGCTTTTGCTTGTTGGAAAATCTTCAGCGGTTACACCACGATCTTCTTGAACTTGGGCACCAGCAGGTGCATCAGAAGCCAGGCGACAACGTAGGCGAGACCGCAGACCACAAACATGATGCCGTAGCCGATTTCAATTTTTCCCAAGTCCTTAAAGTGCTGGAGCAAAACGCCGGCGGCGTAGGCGATCAGAATGCCGCCGACCGAGCCGGCCATGCCGCCGATGCCGGTGACGGAGGCGACGACTTTTTTGGGAAACATGTCGGAAACCGTCGTGAAGATGTTGGCGGACCAGGCCTGGTGCGCGGCACAGGCGATGGCGATGGTGGCCACGGCATACCAAGTGTTGATGGCGCCCAGACGCGAGGCGAGCAGCACCGTCAGCGGGAACAGGGCGATGAGAAACATCGCCGTTTTGCGGGCCTTGTTGGCATCCATGCCGCCATTGATGAGTTTTTTCGGCAGCCAGCCGCCGGAGACGGAGCCCACGGTGGAGACGCAGTAAATAACCGCCACGGCGAGCGGCCAACTGATGACGCCGGGGAAGTCAACGCCGGGAATTGCCGCCAAATTGCCGGTGTATTTGGGATTGGCGGCCAAATATTCGTTCACCTTGAGCGTGTTTTCGTTGGTCGGGAAAGCGGCCATAAACTCCTTCACCTTGCGCGCGTTTTCGCCGTTCAGGAAGGAGGGCAGCCAGTAGAGAAAGAACCACCAGATCGGGTCGGTCAGGAATTTGCCGACGGCGAAGGCCCAGGTCTGACGAAAGGTGAGCAGGCGGAACCAGGAAATTTTCTCCTTGGCCTCCTCGGCTTTCTCGGCTTCCTGCTCGTCCACGTCGCTGTGAATGTAATCGTATTCTTTCTGGGAAAGCTTCCCGTTCTGGAGTTTGGCGGCCGGCGAACCATAAAGCGGATACCAGAAAGCCAGCCAGATCAACCCCACGACGCCCGTAAGCACAAACGCCCATTCCCAGCCCCAATGCTTGGCGATGTAAGGCACCGTGAGCGGAGCAACGATGGAGCCGATGTTGGCCCCAGAATTGTAGATGCCCGTGGCAAAGGCGCGTTCCTTTTTCGGAAACCATTCGGCGACGGCTTTGTTCGCTGCCGGAAAATTGCCCGCCTCGGAAAGTCCGAGGGCGGCCCGCCAGAAACCAAAGCTCCAGGTGTGATGGCCAAACGCATGGCCGATGGCGGCGATGCTCCAGCCAATAAGTGCCCACGCATAACCTTTCTTGGTGCCGACCTTGTCAATGAACTTGCCGGCAAACAACAAACCGGTCGCATAGGCGATCGAAAAACAGATCACCACCCGGGAATAGTTCAACTCCGAAACCTTGTCGTCACCGAACACACCCGCCGCCGCGAGCACGGGCTTGAGCAGGCCGAGGACGTTTCGGTCCAGATAGTTGATGGTGGTGGCGGCGAAAATCAGGGCACAAATCGTCCAACGATGACGGCCGATTTGTTCGTTTACGGAAGTGAAGCTCATAATTTTAAAAACGGGACGAGCAGATGGGTTGGCAGCACGACAGAACCAGCGCGTTGCGGTGCGGGGAATTCATGCGCGGGAGGATTGCCGAAAGCAAGCCATCGTTCAAGCGCGGAAATCCAACTTTACAACTCGCCGTAGTTTTTGCGATGCTCACACCAATATGTTCAAGAAAATTTTAATGCTTTTGCCCGTGTTGCTGCTCGCCGGTTGCACAACCGGAACGTTTACCCGCATGACGCCCGGCCAGCAGCCGCGCAATGCCGACAATCTTTACCCGGTGGAAACCGGCTTTGATTCCCAACAGCAATCCATCCGCTGGGACAGCATCAAGGCGTATGTGGTGGTCAATGGCCAGCCGTATCCGCTGCGCCCGGTGCCGATGGTCAAACAGCGCTGGGAAGGATTGGTTCGGGTTCCGCCAACCGCCAATTCAGTGACCTACCGCTTCAAGTTCGACTATCTCTACAACACGTTCGGCGGGGAACCCAAGCCGGACAGCGCCTGGTCCAAGAGCTATACGATCAAGATTATTGACCAATAATCCGATTTCAAAAACAAAAAGCGCGGACAACCTTGTCCGCGCTTTTTTGTTTCTGAAACTGATGATAAATCTCAACGCTGCTTTGGCCGGAAAATAAGGGCCTTCTTTTCGGTGCCGTCCACTTCCACGCTGTGCGTCTCGATGTCCGGATCATCCTTGATTGCCTGATGCACGATGCGCCGGTCGAAGGCGTTCAACGGTTCCATTTCCACGATGTCGCCCCAGCGGCGGACTTTTTCAGCCGCTTCCTTGGCCTTCTGCACCAGCGCTTCACGAGCCTGGGAGCGATAGCCGCCGACATCCAGCATCACCTTGGGTGAACTTTGATCCTGTTGAAACAGGATGCGGTTCACGATGTATTGCAGATCCGCCAGCGTCTGGCCCTGGCGTCCGATCAAGCGGCCGGATTCGTCCGTCTTCACGTCGAGCATCAAGTCGTCGCCGATCTTCTGTTCCGCCACGGTCGCCGGAAAGCCGAGCGTGCCGAGGATTTTTTCCAGGATTTCTTTCGGTTGAGCAGGCATGGGAAACTATTTTTTCTTTTTCGACACCGGAGTCAATGCCGGATTCGTCGTCGGGACGGCTTCGACCGCCGGGACATACGTCTTGGTCATCTTCGTTTGCACGATGGTCAGCAGGTTGTTGACCGTCCAATACAGCGCCAGGCCGGAGGAATAATTGTAGAGGAACAGGATGAAAATCGCCGGCAGCCAGCGCATCATCTTCTGCTGCGCGGGATCCATGCCGGGCGAGGCTGGCGTCAGGTGCGATTGCCAGAGCATCGCGCCGCCCATGAGCAGCGGCAGCAGGTTGAACGGAATGCCCTCCGGCGTGCTGATGAACGGAATGAAGGTGATTCCCGGAATCATGAACAGCGTGTCAGGCTTGGACAAATCCGCCACCCACAGCCAGTGCGCCCCGCGCAATTCGATCGCGCTGCGGATCATCGTGAAGAAGCCGATGAACACCGGCATCTGGATGAGCATCGGCAGACACCCGCTCATCGGATTCACTTTGTTTTTCTTGTAAAGCTCCCACTGCTTGGACGTGAGCTTCTGCACATCGTCCTTGTATTTTTCCTTGAGCGCAGCCAGTTCCGGCGCGAGCGCCTGCATCCGCTTCATGGAGCGCGTGCTCGCGGCGGTCAGCGGCCAGAACAACAGCTTGATCAATACTGTGATGATCACGATGGTCCAGCCGTAGCCCAGCTTCGTCAGGTCATGCACACCGTTCATCGCCGACAGCAGCAGCTTGGCGAAAAAGGTGCCCACGCCCCAGAAGCTCGCAAAACCGCTGCCGAAATTCATCACTTGGTCGGCGTTGTTACCGTATTCCTGTCCCACGCGCACCAGCACGCGATATTCCTTCGGCCCCGCAAACAAAACCAGCCCCCGTTCCACCGAGGAATTGGCCGACAGCGTTATCGCCGGATACATCAGCGCGGTTTGGACCCCTTTCGGCTCCACCACATTTGTCACCACGCCGACGTTCTGAAATCTCGGCAGCGTCACCGTGCGCGCCACCATCTGCTGGGCCGGCTCGTTCGTCCGGGTCATCAGCATCAGCGCGAAAAATTGATTATGCGCCGCCGCCCAAGATACATTGCTGCTGCCTTCGCGGATTTCCGTCTTGGCCGGCCCGCGGGCACAGCCAAAACCGCCGCCGGAAAAGGACAGCAGCGGATGATCAAGCTCCTTAACGCCATCGCTCCACATCGCGCCTTCCATCTGGCCCACGTCATCCACATCCATCGGCGTTGCCGTGCCAACCACAAATTCCTGTGCCGGCAAGCCGAGCGGACGATCTGAGGTGTTTTCCATCCGCACACTCGCGTTCACGAGAAAATTGGAGCTGAATTGAAAGTTTTTCACCAGACGCAGTCCGTCGGGCAACGTTTTTTCGGCACGCACGCCGTTGGCCACAGGCGTCAAAGTGAAATTGCCATCGCCCACGAGGCCCGGACCGCCGAGCACGGCCAGCACGGGCACTTCCACGCGCGCATTGAGGACGGCCACCGTGGCGGAATTGGTCACCTGCCCCTTCCAGCGCGCGGAAACTGTCTCCGGATAATCCAGCATTTCCACCGTCTTCAAACCGCCGCCACGCGAGGTGAACGTGTAGCGCGCCCGGCCATTCGTCAGCACGATGGTCTGCTCGGGAGCATTCGTATCAAATACCATCGGCGCGGAAGCGCTCGTCGTAGTAGTGACAGGCACAGTCGTGGCGGCATTGGTATTGGAAAAGACTGCCTGCGCCAGGGCGATCTGGTTGGTCGCATTGAAATGCGCCTGCTGGGTGGCGATTTTGTTCTGCTCCACAAACCACCAGCCGAGCAGCATGACGCAGATTGAAATGACAATGATTCCTGTTTTATCCATGAAATTGTTAATGCTTGAAACTTGAAATTTGAAGTTTGAAACCCGCCTTCGGCACCGGGTCGTGGCCGCAACCGCCCCACGGGTGGCAACGGCAAATGCGCTTGGCCGCCAGCGCCGTGCCGGCAACCGCGCCGTGTTCGCGCACTGCGTCCATCGCGTATTGCGAGCAAGTCGGGGTGAAACGGCAGCCGCCGGTGGCGCCAAAGAGAAAAGCCTGCGCCGGCGAAACGATCAGGCGATAGACGCGAACCGCCAGAACGAGAATATGCTGGAGCGGGTTCACAGTTTTAATTTTTGAGCAAACTTGCGCGGCGCAACACGGCGAGATAATCCTTCTCCACGTCGGCAAATTTTTTTCCGGCAATCGAATTCCGCGCCACCAAGACCAGTTCCACCGGCTGGACAAACTCGTGTTGATGCTGGCGAAAACTTTCGCGGAGCAGACGGCGTGCGCGACTCCGGGTCACGGCATCACCGATTTTCCGGCTGGTCACGACGCCCAACTTGGACATCGTGCCTTCCGGCAACTTGCTCCAGTTGGCGATGAGACAGCCGAGCACGAGACGTTCGCCCCGCTGCCGGACGCGCGCGAAATCGCGACTTTGCGCGAGCCGCGAAGGGCGGCCCAGACGCAGGCGTTTCGACGCGTCGTTCACAAAATCAAACCGGCGTCAGGCGTTTGCGGCCCACGCGACGGCGGTTGGCCAGGGTGGCCTTGCCGCTCTTGGTGGAATTACGGTTCAGAAATCCGTGCTGGCGTTTGCGGCGGATTTTGGACGGTTGATACTGGCGTTTCATAAATTCAAATTAAATAGTCTCCGGCGCAAAAACCGGAGCGTGTGAGAATAGCAATGAACGACCTTGTGTCAAGACGGGCTTCGATGGTCACTTGGCAACCGACAGGTTCAATCCGGCAACATAATTTGAATAATTCAATCCATAGTGTCGCAGGTCTGGAAGCCTTTCCGGATAAAATGGATCGAATGGTTGCCAATAGTGCCGTCGAATCGTTGGATTGATGAACACCTCGGAACAAATCAAACAGTTGATTTCCCTGCCTGGTGCGAGCGCAAGGCTTAAACATGGCCAAGACCAATCAAATCGCCCGCCTATGGCGTCAGGGCGCAATTCGCGCCCCTGCATGCCATCAACCGCGAGCACGGTGGATCGCAGGGGAAAAACACCCTGCTTGGCTGCAAGGGTCTCCCGCATCCAAATCACATCGCGATACCAAAGCACGGTGACGGAGATTTGCCAGAGCGATTGCGCGAGCAACATCATGGCGGCCAGTTGGATTAACCATGCACGGCTCGCTGCCAACCACTCAGGGCGAAACCGTAAGATCAGAGCGACAGGCAACAGTGCCAGCGGCACCAGCAGGTTTAATACACGGTTGTCATATTGCAGCCCCGTATCAACTTTTTCGGGCGCGAGCAACGGCCAGGTTCCCCAAACGAGCAAAGCTGTGACGAGCAAACATCTGGCGCTCTTTCCCGCAAGGATTCTTTTAATTTTATCAGACAAACAAACTGACAGCCCCAAGCCACACCACAACACTGTCCAGTTCAATGTCCAGCCGGTGTGCTGTAAGATTCCCAAAGTGCCGGTCTTGAAGCCGGTGAAATTACCCGGCAATTCCGGCATCAGCACCGAGAAGATGCCGTTTGCCATGCTGGAGAAGAACAAGGCCGCCGCCGCGAGAAAAATCAAACGAATCCAAGTGGGGGTTGGGGAGTCTTTTTGAAACAACCGCCAGAGCGACAACAAGGCCAGCGGACAACTCAGAAAAATTTGGGATTCATAGCTGAACTGCAGACCGAGTGCCATGGCCAGCAAAACCACTGCCGCGCCCGGCTTCAACGGACGCGCAAAAAGGAGGATGAAGAGGGCAGGCCAAAACATCGCATGGGTCAGAATGTGCTCACTAATGGCCGGTGTGGCGGCGTTCAAATAGCCGCCAGCGCAACCGATTCCCGCCAGCCAGAAATGCTCACGGGAAATCCAGCGGCAGAGCAACAACGCCAGCAGCCAGGGAAAAAAGCAACCCAACCCAAACGCCAATCGCAACCAGAAAAGGTCGGTCACGCCCAATTTAATGGCCAGAACCAGCGGAAACTGAAATATGAAAAAGGCAAAATGCCGCGACCACATGAAGGACACGAAGTTTTGCGTTTCCAAAACCCGCACAAATTCATGTGCGCCGTCTGCATACAGGCAAAGGTTGCTCCAGATCGCTGCAAGAATCCAGATCGAGAAAAAGCCGATCGCCAAAAGCGTCCAGCTCCAGCTTGGAGGATGGGTGCGGCTCATGTTACCGCTTCACTTCACATTCAATTCCCGTTGAATCCCGAACTTTTCGATGCGCTTCCGCAGCGTGGCGCGGGTGATGCCGAGCATTTTGGCTGCATGAACCTGATTGTCGTTCGTTTCCTTGAGCGCCTGGATGACGAGTTCCCGTTCCACGGCGGGAATGACCTTGAGCTTCGGATCGCGCTTGGCCCACTGGAACAACTGGCGGGCAAGCGAGGCGGCATCCGCCGTCGTCGTGTCGCCGACGGTGGTCGCGACGGGTGGCGCGGCCACGCCGGTGTCGGCACCGGAAATTTCCGGCGGCAGATCGCTGGGCAAAATGGCGTCCGTCTTGGCCATGACATGCGCGCGACGGATGGAGTTTTCCAACTCGCGGACGTTGCCGGGCCAGTGATATTTCTCCAGCAGCTTGATGGCGGAACTGGCGATGGATTTGGGTTTGCGACCCTGTTCGCGGGCAATTTTCTCCAGAAAATAATTTACCAGCAGCGGAATATCGTCGCGCCGGTCGCGCAACGGCGGCAGATGAATCCGCACCACGTTCAGCCGGTAAAACAAATCCTCGCGGAACTGTTTCGCCGCCACGGCGGCTTCAAGCGGCTTGTTGGTCGCGGCGATGACGCGCACGTCCACCTGAATGGGCGAGTTGCCGCCGACGCGCTCGAACGTGCCGGATTGCAGCACGCGCAGGATTTTCGTCTGCGTGGCCGGCGTCATGTCGCCGATTTCATCGAGGAAAATCGTGCCTTTGTTGCACTGCTCGAATTTGCCGATGCGCTGGACGGTGGCGCCGGTGAAAGCGCCTTTTTCGTGGCCGAACAATTCGCTTTCCAGCAATTGCTCGGGAATCGCCGCGCAGTTGACCGCGAGGAACGGCTGCGTGGCGCGATCGCTGTGATGATAAATGGCGCGGGCGGCGAGCTCCTTGCCCGTGCCACTCTCGCCGGTGATCAATGCGGTGGCGTCCGTGGCGGAAACCTGGCCGACGAGCTTGAACACCTGCTGCATCGGCCCGCTGCGACCGATGATGCCGAGTTCGTAATCCTCCGATTCCAGGAGCGGTTCGTAGGAAACCACCTGCTTCATGTCGCGCGCGGCCTTGAAGGCGTTGCCGATGACTTCCTTGAGCTTGGCGATGTCGAACGGCTTGAGCAGATAATCATAGGCGCCCAGCTTCATCGCCTCGATGGCGGTTTGCGTGGTGCCGTAGGCGGTCATCAGGATCACCAGCAATTTCGGGTCGCTGGCGCGGATTTTGCGGAGCGTTTCGAGGCCGGTCATGCCGCCCATGCGCACGTCCATCAGCACGAGGTCGGGCTTGAACTTGGGGATGACCTTGAGCCCCTCCTCGCCACTGGCGGCGGTGGCCAGTTCGACGTCGGGTCCGTCGAAAATCCGTTGCAGCGAATACCGCACGTCTTCTTCGTCATCAATCAACAACAGCTTGCTCATGTTGCGCCCATGATAATTGCACGCGCTGGAATGAACACTGTATTTTTTTAGCCATTTCCCGGCGGCGACGCCTTGCTTTGGAGTTGCAACGGCCTGCCGGACACCCGCGACGACCCATTTTCCACTTGCGACGGTGATTTCTTCGGTTGCGACGCCTTTCCGACGACTTGCGACGAGGTTCCAGCCACCTGCGACGGGCTTCCGGGCAGTTGCGACGGCCAAACCCGGCCTGCGACGCCCGTTTTTCGAGTTGCGACGGGGTTTTGGCGGCTGCGACGCCCATAATTTGGGCAAAACACCCTTTAATCCGCTATGCGCGCCAGAAATTCACTTTGCGCGGGTCGTTTTCAGGCCTGCGCGGAAGTTTCCCGGTTTGCGGGAAGAAAATCCGTTTTGCGCGGCCAATTTTGATTTTGCGCGAGGCCACCGGCATTTCGCGCGGACGTTTTCTGATTTGCGCGGGCGAAGCGTCGCTTTGCGGAGGCGAAATCCGGTTTGCGGAACGATTTTTCATTTTGCGCGGGGCATTTGCCGCTCTGTGCAACCATTTTCACGGTGGGGAAAAGCGGCGGAGGGCCACCGCAGTCCAAGACGCTGGCGCGATATCCGATGACTCTCAAACCACGCGAAGCGTCTGGGAGTGCGCCAGTCCCCTGGCGCTTTGGGATAGGGGCCGAATTAACCGCTTGACCGGGCGACGGAGCGGGGCTTGAATCTCAACATGAACTGGCGGAAGGGATCAACTGCTTCGGGCCGGGCCAAATCCACGTTTGGCCGAATCACTGTTAGGCTGCTCGGCAACACAATGACAAAGCACCAGAAGTCATTTCACAGATTTTCGGCAGTCTCGCTACTTTGTGTGAGCGTGTTTGTCTTTTGTTGCATGAGTTTTGTCGCGCTTCACGCCAAGAGCCTAAAAGATGCGCGAGATATGGCTGGCGCATCAGCCGTCGTTTCGGTGGTTTTTAGCCTTTGGTGGATTTATTGCTGTTTTGCTGGCTCCGTTTCGATTCGTTCCGTGACGATTGAGCGCAAATCCGAGCCGAAGACTTATCGGCTCGCGATGCTTGGCTTTTTGATTTTCGATTTAGCATTCTTGTCGAGTCTGATTTTGAATCTTTATGTCGTTTATAGACACGCAGCCTAGACAGTTGCCAAATAAGTCGCCGTTCACCTTCTTTCCCTGCCAGCAGTTCCCCGCATCCGTTGAATCAGTTCCCTTTGCCCGATTCGTGGTTTGACCAAAGCCGTGCAACAACCTAGACTTTCCGTCCGTTTTTCAAATTATATGAAAATTATCATCTGCGACCCCGTTTCGCCCACCGGCATTGCCCTGTTGCAACAGCGGCCTGAATTTCAAGTCGTCGTCCTGCCCAAACGCCTGTCCGAGGCGGAATTGCTCCCCATCGTGGCCGATGCCACGGCGCTCGTCGTCCGCTCGGAAACCAAGGTGACCAAGAAAGTCATCGAGGCGGCGAAGCAATTGCGCGTCGTCGGCCGCGCCGGTGTCGGCGTGGACAACGTGGACATCGAAGCCGCCACCCAGCACGGCGTTGTGGTGATGAACACGCCCGGCGGCAACACGGTGACGACGGCGGAATTGACCTTCACGATGCTGCTCTCGCTCGCGCGCAAGGTGCCGCAGGCCCACGCGACGATGGTTGGCGGCAAGTGGGATCGCAAATTGTTCCAGGGTGTCGAGCTGCAGGGCAAGACGCTCGGCGTGCTCGGCATGGGCCGCATCGGCACGGAAGTCGCCAAGCGCGCCATCGCGTTCGGCATGAAGGTCGTGGCGTATGATCCGTATCTCACGGAAGACCGCGCGAAAGCCATCGGCGCGGAATACGCGGCGGATTTGGACGCCGTTTATAAAGTGGCGGATTTCATCACCGTGCACATGCCGGTGACCAAGGAAACCAGGGAAATGCTGAACGCCACGGCGTTCGCCAAGATGAAGCCCGGCGTGAAGATCGTGAATTGCGCGCGCGGCGAAATCATCGCGGAAGCCGACCTCATCGCGGCGCTGGAATCCAACAAGGTCGCGGGTGCGGCGCTGGACGTTTTCGCCGTGGAACCGTTGCCGGCGGATCATCCGTATCGCAAGCAGGCCAATCTCATTCTCACGCCGCACCTCGGCGCGAGCACGGAGGAAGCGCAGGAAAAATGCGGCATCGAAGTCGCCGAAGTCATCGCGGGCTACCTGCTCACGGGCGAGGTCCGCAACGGCGTGAACCTGCCGTATCTCGACGCAAAGACCTACGAATTGGTGAAGCCGTATCTCCCGCTCGGCGAGGCGCTGGGCAAATTGCTCGCGCAGCTCGCAACAGCGACGGCGGACCGCATTTACATCACTTACGGCGGTCACGCGCGGCAGTTGCCGAACACGGACCCGGTCACGCGCGCGATTTTGCGCGGCTTTTTGTCCACGAGTAAATTGAACGATGTGAACAATGTGAATGTCCGTTCAGTGGCGCAAAGCATCGGCATCACCGTCGAGGAAAAGAAATCGGACGAGCCGGTTACGTTCAACGAATGGGTGCACGTGCAGGTGTTTAGCGCCGGCAAGAAGCTGATTTCGGCCGGCGGCACGTTCTTTGGTTCGCCGAACAATCCGCGCATCGTGCGGTTGTTCAGCCAGTCGGTGGAGATTCCGGTGACGGGAACCTTGCTGCTGCTGAACAACACGGACAAGCCCGGCATCGTCGGTCACTTGGGCACGTTGCTCGGCAAGCACAAGGTGAACATCGCGAGCATGAGCCTCGGCCGGGACGCGGTCGGCGGGCTGGCGCTGACGGTGTTGAGCCTCGACAGCGTGCCGCCGCAGGCCATGCTGGATGAGCTGAAGAAAGACACTGACATCAGCAATGTGAAAGTGGTAACTTTGTAACTCGTTTATTTGAAACTTAAGAAAATTTTAACAATGAAATTGAAACTGATCCTGTCCGCCGCGCTCGCTGCCGGTGTCCTTTCCGCCTCGGCGGTCACGCAACCCGCGGTGACGCCCGTGGCCACCAACGCCAGTCCCGAAGCCACGATGAAGGCGTTGTTCGGCGATCCGACCATCGTCAAGGGCAAAGGCTTTGAGATCAAGCAGAGCGAGCTGGACCAGGTTTTGACCGGCGCGAAGGCCAACGCCGCCGCGCAGGGCCAGCAATTGCCGCCGGAATTTCAGGCCGCGATCTTGAACCAGTTGATCACCATCCAGGCGCTGTTGCAAAAGGCGACGCCCGCCGACCGCGCCGCCGGCCAGGCCGAAGCCGATCTGCAATACACCAATCTCGTGAAGCGCTTTGGTTCCCCCGAAGCCTTTGATCGCCAGCTCAAGGCCGTCGGCATGACGGTGGGCGAATTGCGCGCCAAGGCCGTGCAGGAAGCGACCGCGAAGGCCGCGCTCAAGCGCGAATTGCACATCACCGTCACCGACGATCAGGCCAAGGCGTTTTACGCCAAGCATTCGGCGGATTTCGAACAGCCGGAACTCGCGCATGTCCGCCACATCTTGCTGATGACACTGGACCCGACGACCCGTGAACCCCTGGCGACGAACGCCGTGACCGCCAAGCGCAAGCAGATTGATGACTTGCTCAAGCAGGTTCGCAGCGGCGGTGATTTCGCCGCGCTCGCCGGCAAATACTCGGAAGACCCCGGCTCCAAGGAAAAAGGCGGTGAATTGCCGGAATTTTCCCGCGGCCAGATGGTGCCGGAATTTGAATCCGCCGCGTTCGCGCTCACCAACAACCAGGTCAGCGACGTCGTCACCACGATGTATGGCTTCCATATTATCAAGATGATCGATAAAACGCCGGCCAAGAAATTCGCCTACACTGACACCCTGCCCCAGATCAACAAGTCCGTCGCGGACATCTGCAAGGGCGAGGTCGAAGCCGAAAACATCAAGTTGCTCGCCCCGGATTACGTGAAAAAACTCCGCACGGAAATGGATGTGCAGATCACGGATCCCTCGCTCAAGGCTTTGGATGAAACCGTCCGCGCCGCCGCCGAGGCCGCCGATACCAATCCCGCTCCCGTCCTGCCGCTCAAGTGAAGTGAAGCGGGGAGCTTGACAAATAAAAACCGCAGGCTGACAAGTTAAACCATATGAAAAACAAGATTGTTCTCGTTATTCTGGCCGTCATCTGCGTCGGCCTCCTCATCGGCCTGTTCGCCATCAAGAAGACCGGCGAAGAACAGCACACCACCGATGTGAATGCCATCGTGGATTTCTCGAACCAGGTGGTGAATGCCAGCGTCAAGATCAACGACCTCAACCAGGTCAACCTCGCGCTCACGAACGATCTGGCCACCAGCCGCCAGCAGATTGAGGAAATTTCCAACAACCTCGCCACCACCTCCGCCACGCTGGCCGCCAGCCAGTCGGACCTCGCGGGGGCCCAGGGTCAGATCACCAACCTCAATTCGCGCATCGCCGACCTGGAGGTCCAGAACAAGTCGCTGGATCAACGGATCGGCGAACTCACGAACAACCTCGCCCAGTTGAACCAGCAGATCGAGGAAACGCGCCAGAAGCTCATCGCCTCCGGCACGGCCAACGCCTACCTGCAGCAGGAACTCCAGCGCCAGATGGCGCAAAAAGCGGAACTCGAACACAACTTCAACGACCTCGACGTGTTGCGCCAGCAGGTCAAAAAGATCAAAAGCGACATCTTCACCGCCCGCCGCCTGCAGTTCATGAAGAATGACATCAGCGGGAAAAAGGGCGCGGAACTGCTCGTGCATCCCAATGTCCCCACGCCCGCCGCCAGCGGCATGCCGGCCAACGGCCTGAACGTCGAGATCGGCTCGGACGGCTCCGTGCGCGTCATTCCGCCGCTCATCGCGCCCACCAATGCCCCGGCGCAATAAGGGTTTGATTCGTTCTTGAGCATTCGTTCACGGCCATGCCCACCTACGAATATCATTGCGACAAATGCGGCCACGAATTTGAAGTGGTCCAGTCCATGTCCGCCGCGACGTTGAAGACCTGCCCGGAAGACCTTTGCGCCCAAAAAAAATGGGGGCGCGGCAAGGTCAAGAAACAGATCGGCGCCGGGGCCGGCCTGTTGTTCAAAGGCGGCGGTTTTTATATCACCGATTATCGCAGCGAAGGCTATAAACAGGCGGCGAAAAAGGACACCACCCCCGCCAAATCCGAGTCCAAACCGGAAGCCAAACCCGCCGCCAAGCCGGCCCCGAAAACCGAAAAAAAATGAACCGGTCGCGCCTCGTCTGCGCGCTGGCCCTCGGCCTCCTGTCACTGCTCGCCGCCGGCCGCGGTGAACCCGCCTATCCCGGTCCGGAGAAGATCAGCAGCGCCTCCGGGCAATTCGTCGTTTCCGTCACGCCGCAAAATTCACCGTTCTACCGCCGCCCGAACATCTCCACGAATCCGGCCATCCTGCGGCTGGATGCCTCCCTGCTGGCCGTCTCTGCCGAGCGTTTCAAGGCATCCCTGTGGCGCCTGCTCGGCCTGCCCACGGATGCGGCGTGGAGCGGAAAAATTTTTCTCGTCCTGCATTCCGCACGCTCGATGGATGAAGACGTGGTCATCGCCTCGCAACCGTTCCTTCACATCTGGAATTACCGGTTGGAATTACCGGATCTGGTCACGCGCAACCGTTATGCCCGGGCATTCAGCGCCGTGCTGCTGTTGGAAATCGCCAATCGCACCACCTCAACCGCCACCCCCCCTGCCCTTGTTCCGTCCTGGCTGGCCGACGGCCTCGCGCGACAAATCGTCGAGGGCGAGCCTGCCAGCGTCATCCTGTCCGTGCCCACCAAGACCGTCAACGGTCTTGCCCAGACCCGCATCAACGAAACGAAGCGCGGTCTTGACCCGCTCGCCGCCGCCCGCCGCGTGCTGCAAAACGAGCAGGCGCTGACCTTCGACCAGTTAAGCTGGCCGACGGGTGCCCAGGTGAATGGCGACGATGGCGGCGTTTATCTCGCCAGCGCGCAACTGTTCGTCAGCGAACTGCTCGCCCTCAAGAATGGCCCGGTCCACATGCGCGAACTGCTCGCCCAATTGCCCCGTTGCCAGAACTGGCAGACCGCTTTTCTGGCCGCCTTCCACGAACAATTCAACAGTTCACTCGACGTGGAAAAATGGTGGGCGCTGCGCGTCGTGAATTTTGCCGCGCGTGCCCCCGGTCCGCGCTGGACCGCTTCAGTCAGCCGCGACCGGCTCAACGACGTTCTGGCCGTGCCCGTGGACGTCCGCAACGCCTCGAACGCCCTGCCCACCCGCGCCGAAATCAAGTTGCAAGCCGCCCTGAAAAATTTTGAGCCCGCGCGACAGGTGGAAATTCTGGAGACCAAGCTGCGCGACCTCGACTTGATCCAACTCCGTCTCGCCTCGCCCCTCGCCGGTGTGGCCAACGGCTACCGCACCGCCATCCGGGAATTCCTCGAAACCCAGAAAAAGCGCACCTCGCTCCGGCAGAAAAAAAACGGCGCGGCGGATTTGAGCAAAAAACTCGACGTTCTGGATGCCCAGCGCCGCACGGTGGAGGAGCGGCTGCAACGGCAGATGCCGAACCTGCCCGGCCAGTGACAAAAGCCGTCAACTTGACAGACCGCAAACCCGACTTATAGTGCGCTTACTTGAAAATGCAGGCTGACAATTCATCCATGGAAAACGGGGAACCGCCTTCGGGCCGCTCGTTTCAATCATTGAAAAAATTCTCATCCGCCGGCCGCGGCTTCTGGCACAACGTGCCCGACGCCGACTGGAACGACTGGCGCTGGCAGCTCAAACACCGCATCATCACGGTCGAGCAGCTCCAGAAATTCATGCCCACGCTCACGCCAGAGGAACTGGCGGGCGCACAGCTCGCGAACACCAAGCTCGCGCTGGGCATCACGCCGTATTTTTTCAACCTCATTGATCCGGCGGATGAAAACTGTCCCATCCGCCGCCAGGTCGTTCCGCGCATCGAGGAGACCAACACCGCGTCCTGGGAAATGAGCGATCCGTGCGGCGAAGACTCGCACTCGCCCGTGCCCGGTCTCGTTCATCGCTACCCCGACCGCGTGCTCTTTCTCGTGACAGATCGCTGCGCGAGCTATTGCCGTTATTGCACGCGGTCCCGGCTCGTCAGCAACGCCAGCGGCTACGACTTTCACCCCGAATATGACAAGCAGATTGCCTACATCGCCGCGCATCCCGAAATTCGCGACGTGCTGTTGAGCGGCGGCGACCCGCTGCTGTTGAGCGACGAGAAGCTGGAGAATCTGTTGAGCCGCCTGCGCGCGATTCCGCATGTGGAATTCCTCCGCATCGGCACGCGCATCCCGATTTTTCTGCCGCAGCGCATCACACCGGAACTCTGCGCGATGCTCAAGCAGTTTCATCCGCTCTTCATCAGCGTTCACACGAATCATCCGCGCGAGTTGACGACGGAAGTTCGCGATGCGCTGGGCCGCCTCGCCGACGCCGGCATCCCGCTCGGCAACCAAAGCGTGCTGCTCAAGCACGTCAACGACGACGCGGAAATCATGAAGGCGCTCGTGCAAAAGCTGCTCATGTGCCGCGTGAAGCCGTATTACGTCTACCAATGCGACCTCATCGCCGGCTCCGCGCATCTGCGCGCGGCGGTGAGCAAGGGCTTGGAGATCATGGAAAAATTGCGCGGCCACACGACCGGCTACGCCGTGCCGACCTACGTCATTGACGCGCCCGGCGGCGGCGGCAAGGTGCCGATCAATCCCGAATACGTCTTGTGCCGTAACGCCGGCCGCGTGCTCATCCGTAATTTCGAGGGCAAGGTATTTGAGTATCCCGAAACCGCCGACGGCAAACCGTGCGGCCGGCCACGGGGGAAAATTGAAGAGTCCGAGCTGGTTTAAGCCCGCGACGAATTGGTGCAAAGTTTCCTTGGAGTCAGCCTGCGTTCGTGGTTAAATCGCCACGCACTCAGAAACAAAGGAAACATTATGGCTACCACTTATCCATGGAAATTCTTTCGCGCCGGCGGATTCAACCAAGTCGTCCTCAGTTCCGGCGCCGATCTGCTGAACCTCGACCAACTCAATCAAAAGCTCTGGGTCGCGCTCGCCTGTCCGACTACAGGAGTCGAATTTGACAAGACCACGCTGGCATTGGTGGATACTGACAAAGACGGACGCATCCGTGCCCCCGAACTCATTGCTGCCGCCAAATGGGCGGGCGGTTTGTTGAAGAACCCGGACGATCTGCTCAAAGCGAGCCCGACGCTCAAGCCGGCGGCCATCAATGACGCCACGCCGGAAGGAAAATTGATCGCCAACTTTGCCCGTCAGGTTTTGGGCAAGGGTGACAACGATGAAGTCACGTTTGCCGAGTCCACCACCGCCGCGCAGACTTTTGCCGCCAAGCCGTTCAACGGCGACGGCATCATCCCCGCCGACTCCGCGAGTGACGACGCCACCAAAGCCGTCATTGCCGACATCATTAACTGTCTCGGTGCCGACACGGACACCAGCGGCAAACCCGGCATCGGCCAGGCCAAGGTGGATCAATTTTTCGCCGCCGCCGCCGCCTACTCGGAATGGTGGAAAAAAGCTGAGGGCGACGCTTCGATCCTGCCGCTGAAGCTGGAAACCGAAGTTGCTGCCGCCGCCGTCAAGGCCGTGAAATCCAAGGTGGATGATTATTTCGCACGCGGCCGGCTCGCCGCCTTCGATCCGCGTTCGGTGAATGCGCTCAACCGCGATGAAAAGGAATACGCCGCACTGGGCGCCAAGGATCTCACCAGCAACCATGCCGATATCGCCAGCCTCCCGTTGGCGCAGGTGGGAGCCACGACGCCACTGCCGTTGACGCAGGGCATCAATCCGGCCTGGGCCGGGGCGATCGCCGCGCTGCAGACCCACGCGATTGCTCCCCTCCTCGGAGCCCGGACGGTGCTGACGGAGGCCGATTGGAATACGTTGGTCGGCAAACTCGCCGCCTTTGACGCTTGGAACGCGGGCAAGACCGGCGGGGCCATTGAAAAAATTGGTTTGGAACGCGCCCGCGCCATCCTCGCCACGAACGCCAGGGAAACTCTGACAGCTCTCATCGCCAAGGACAAAGCCGAGGAAGGCAATTCTACGGCGGTCATCGGTTTGCACCGGCTGATTCACTACCATCGCGATCTCATCAAACTGTGCCGTAACTTCGTCAACTTTGGTGATTTTTATCGCCTGAAGGACAAGGCCATTTTCCAGGCCGGCACCTTGTATCTCGACCAGCGCAGTTGCGATCTGTGCCTCATCGTGGCCGACGCCGCCAAACATGCCAGCATGGCGGGCATGGCCGGCACTTACCTCGCCTACTGTGATTGCGTGCGTAAAAGCACCGGCGAAAAACTTTCCATCGTGGCCGCGTTCACCGGCGGCGATTCAGACAACTTGATGGTGGGACGCAACGGCTTGTTCTACGACCGTCAGGGCCGCGATTGGGATGCCACGATCACGAAGATCGTGGACAACCCGATCAGTATCCGGCAGGCGTTCTGGTCGCCTTACAAAAAGCTGGTGCGCATGATCGAAGAGCGCGCCGCCAAGCAGGCCGCCGAAGCGGATGCCAAGGCAAACTCGCAATTAACCTCGATGGCCAATGTCCCGCTTGGCAAAACGGCCGACGGTAAACCGGCGGAAGCCAAGAAGATTGATGTCGGAGCCGTGGCCGCCATGGGCGTCGCTTTCGGAGCCATCGGTTCGGCCGTCGGCTATTTCCTGGGCGCATTTAAAAACTTTGAAAACTGGCAGATCCCGCTGGTTCTAGGCGTGATCATGTTGCTCATCTCGGCGCCCTCGATGGCGATCGCGTGGTTGAAGCTGCGGAAGCGCAATCTCGGTCCGATCCTCGACGCCAACGGCTGGGCGGTGAACGCCAAGGCCAAGATGAATGTGCCATTCGGCGGCGCGCTGACGGGCGTGGCATCGTTACCTCCGGGCGCGCAAATGGGCGCGACGGACGAATACGCCGAGAAGCCCGCCCTCTGGCCGAAATTGCTTCTCTTCGCGTTTGTGGTCTGGTTCATCTGGGCCTTCCTGAACGACAGCAAGGGCCGGCTGTATAACTGGACCGCAAGTTACCCAGCCATCCAGCGGTATGCCACGCCGCCGCTGGCCCTGCGCGAGCAAATCGCCAAGGACAAGCTGGAAAAGGCCAGGGCCGAAAAAGCCGCAGCCGATGCCGCCGCTGGGATACCTCCGGTCGCGCCCGCTGCGCCCGCCGCTCCAGCCGCCCCCGCCGAGCCGGCGAAATAGCACCGTCAAATCTCCATCGCCCGGACGTTCGCGTCCGGGCTTTTTATTTTCCGGGGATGTGACAAAATCCTGTGATGGCACGCGAGACCGCCGCTGAAAAAATGCAACGCACGATGAAAATCATCGAGGCACTCCAGCGGACTTATCCGACGGCGCATTGCGAACTGAATTTTTCCAATCCGCTTCAACTGCTCATCGCCACCATTCTCTCCGCGCAGTGCACGGACAAGCGCGTGAACATTGTGACAGCGGGGCTGTTCAAAAAATATCGCAGCGCAAAGGATTTTGCGGACGCGCCGCTGGCGGACATTGAGGAAGCCGTAAAGACCACCGGCTTTTTCCGCAACAAAGCGAAGAACATCAAAGCCTGCTGCACCGCACTGGTTGAAAAATTCAACGGTGAGGTGCCGCGCACGATGGACGATTTGCACGCCCTCGCCGGCGTCGGACGCAAGACGGCGAATGTCGTTCTCGGCAATGCTTTCGGCATCAACGTCGGCGTGGTCGTGGACACACACGTCACGCGGCTTTCCAACCGGCTGGGGCTGGTGAAGGGAACGGACGCCGTGAAACTGGAGCAAGAGTTGATGAAGCTAGTGCCGCAGGAGGATTGGACGTTGTTCAGTCATTGGCTCATCTGGCATGGCCGACGCCGCTGCGACGCGCGCAAGCCGGATTGTGCGAACTGCGAAATCCAAAAACTCTGCCCGCAGATTGGGGTGAAAAAACCTTTAGCCACAGATGAAACACGGATTAAACACAGATAAAGACGACCGCAGGTTCAGCCGGTTGGCGCAGATAAATTTTCCATCCGTGTTTCATCTGTGTAAATCTGTGGCCAAATGAATTGGTTTTACCTCAACTCCGGCAAATGCGCCGCCGCGCTTAACATGGCGCTGGACGAGGCGTTGCTCGAAGCGATGCTACAGCTACAAACGCCCGTGCTCCGCTTCTACGGCTGGACGGAGCCGGCGGCGACATTCGGCTATTTCCAGAAATTTTCCGAGGTGTCCGCCACGACACAGTTGCGTCCGCTCATCCGACGGCCGACGGGCGGCGGCATCGTGCCGCATGACGCGGACTGGACTTACAGCGCCGCGTTTCCGCCCGGCCACGAATGGCATTCGCTCAAGGCGGAGGAAAGTTACCGCCGCATCCACGACTGGCTGCGGCTGGCGTTTGCGGAATTGAAGGTGGAAACGGAACTCGCGCCGTGTTGCAAGAAATCGCTGCCAGGACAATGCTTCGTCGGGCATGAGAAATTTGACCTGCTCTGGCACGGCAAAAAAATCGCCGGTGCGGCGCAACGACGAAACAAGCTGGGGTTGCTCATCCAAGGCTCGGTGCAACCGCCGCCAGTGCCGTTGAAGCGCGAAGATTTTGAAATGGCGATGCGAGCGGTCGCCATGCGGGAATTCGGCGTGAGTTGGACGGATTTCACCCCCGATGCGAACCTGCACAAAGATGCGGGCAGATTGTTGCAGGAAAAATATTCGCAGCCGTGTTACAATCAGAAGCGTTAGCCGAATCAGGCTGACGTTGTAATGAGACGTCTTTTGACCGGCCTCGTTGCCGGATTTTTTTTAGCCGCGACCGCCCCCGCTCAAATCTTGATGAGCGGTGGAACGAATTATTCGCAGAACTTCGATACGCTCGCGACCAGCGGCACGTCGAACGGATGGACAAACAACGCGACCTTGCCGGGCTGGTATGCCGCCAAAGGTGGTGGCGAGGCGACCAATTACATCGCCAGCACGGGGACTTCCACGGCCGGCAGCATTTACAGTTTTGGCGTCAGCGGAGCAAATCCCGCCAGCGACCGCGCGCTGGGCTCTCTGGCCGCCTCGTCCACGTCGTATGCCTTTGGCGTGCGGTTCGTGAATGACACCGGGATGACCATCACGAACCTGCGGGTCTCATTCACCGCCGAACAATGGCGCAACGCCAGCGGGTCGAGCGCAGAAACCAATGTCCTGGAATTTTCATACCGGGTCGCCAATGAACCCTTGACCAGCGCGGATGCGGCCGGTTCGCAGGCGTGGATTCCTTTTCCGGCGCTGGATTTCAATTCGCCCATTGTCAACGTGGGCGGCAGCGGCAACACGCTTGATGGCAATGCGCCGGAAAACCGGCAGGTGTTCTCGAACGCAGTGCTGACCGGCACCACGGTGCTGCCGAACCAGGAAATCTTTTTGCGCTGGCGAGACGTGGATAACGCCAGCGGCGACGCGGGGCTGGCTATTGACGATTTGACGGTCAGCTATGAAACCAATGCCTATGCGCCCCCGGCCATTTCCACAAACAGCAGCCTCACCTTGATGACCTACAACGTGAAGGGCAACGGCGTGGCGGACTGGAGCACCAACGCGGCACAAGTGCAGGCCATCGGCCGGGAGATCGTGTATCTCAACCCTGACATCATCACCTTCAATGAAATCCCGCATACCAACATTTGGCAGATGCCCAACTGGGTGATCGCCTACCTGCCGGGATTTCATTTGGCCACCAATTCCGGCACGGACGGTTTTATCAACAGCGTCATCGCCAGCCGGTTTCCCATCGTGCGCTCGCAAAAATGGCTCGACGGCGCGGATCTGAATCCGTTCGGCTATACCAACGCCAATTTCACCCGCGACCTCTTCGAGGCGGAAGTCGCCGTGCCGGACTGGCCGCAACATCTCCATGTCTTCACCACGCACCTCAAGGCCAGCAGCGGCACGAATTACGCCGACAACCTCGCCAAACGCGCTGCGGAAGCTGCGGCCATCACCAATTTCTTCGCGACCAACATGCTCGCGCTGTATCCACTCCAGCCGTTCACCTTGTCGGGCGACATGAATGAATCCGACACCAATCAGTTGTCCATCCAGCGGCTCATCAGTGCGTCCACGTCGCTCCGGCTGACGAATCCAAAAAATCCTTTCACCGGCAGCGTTTACACCTACGACTCCGGCAGTCCGAACGGGCGGATTGATTACATTTTTCCCTGCACGCTGCTGTTTTCCAACGTCGTCAGCAGCCAGGTTTTTCGCACCGACAAACTGCCTGCGCCCCTGCCGCCAAATCTGTTCAGCACCGACAGCCAGACGGCGTCCGATCATCTGCCCGTGCTGATGACCTTTGCCAATCCATTCGCGCAGCCTTTCAGCGTGACCGGGTTTAGCCGCAGCAATCCGGCGGTGAGCCTGACTTGGAACGCCGTGCCGGGCGGCCTTTACCGCGTGGAGGATTCCACAAACCTCGCCGACTGGACGGCACTGGCAACGAACCTGGTCGCGACGAATTACAGTCGGGTCTTCATCACCAATGCCAGCGAGCCGGTGAAATTTTTCCGGGTGCGGACGCAGTAATGATGGCGCTTGCCCCAGGCAAAACGAAAATCGAAAAAACAGTTCCTTCGTTCTAGCGGGCTGGCTAGGATGAAAATCGGCGTCGCCAAAAAGTTTTCCAGTGCCGGAAATACGCCTGCCGGATTAACAACGAGCCATGACCATATTTGACATCATCGCCATCCTGCTCACGCTGACCGCGCTGTTCAGCTACTTTAATTACCGCTACATCAAGCTGCCCACCACCATCGGGGTGATGCTGATCGCGCTGGCGGTGTCGCTGCTGCTGATCGGTCTGGCGGCGCTGGGGTTTCCGGGCATCCACGAAACCGCCACGCGGATTGTGGGGGCGATTGATTTCGATGACGCGCTGATGCAAGGCATGCTGAGCTTTCTGCTGTTTGCCGGCGCGCTGCACATCAACTTGAGCGAACTGAAGGATAACAAATGGCCCATCGCCGTCCTGTCCTTCGGCGGGGTGCTCATGTCCACCGGGATCTTCGGAACGTTGATCTACTATGCCCTGAACGGTCTCGGTCTGGGGATGGGGTTTGCCTACTGCCTGTTGTTCGGCGCGTTGATCAGTCCCACCGACCCCATCGCGGTGCTGGCGATTATGAAAAACGCCAGGGTGAAGAAAAACCTGGAGGTGACGATCGCGGGCGAATCGCTGTTCAACGACGGCATTGGCGTGGTGGCGTTCATCATGCTCGGCGAAATCGCGCTGGGCGGCGAGCGGGTCTCCGCAAGCCATGTCGGGATGTTGTTTCTGGAGGAAGCCGTGGGCGGGGCGTTGTTCGGGCTGGCCATCGGCTGGGTCGCCTTCCGGCTGCTCAAGAGCGTGGACAATTATCATGTGGAAATCCTGCTGACCCTGGCGCTGGTGACGGGCGGTTATGCGCTGGCCGCCGCGCTGCATCTTTCCGGGCCGATCGCCATCGTGGTGGCGGGCCTCTTGATCGGCAACCAGGGCCGCCGCTACGCGATGTCGGAAACGACCCGGCACAATCTGGACACCTTCTGGGAATTGATTGATGAAATCTTGAACGCAGTGCTGTTTTTGTTCATCGGCATGGAAGTGCTGTTGCTGGTTTTCACGGTCAAGCTGCTGCTGGCCGGCTTGATCGCGGTGCCGATGCTGCTGCTCGCGCGCTGGGCAAGCGTGGCGCTGCCCGTCACCCTGATGCGGCTTAAACCGAAGTTGGGCCGCGGCGCGGTGGCGATCATGACCTGGGGCGGCCTGCGCGGCGGCATTTCCGTGGCGCTGGCCCTGTCACTGCCGGCGGGCCGCGAGCGGGAATTGATCCTCGCCGTGACCTATGTGCTGGTGGTCTTTTCAATTTTGGTCCAAGGCCCGACGATGAACCGGCTGATCCGGCGCGTTTCCAGCGGGTAAAACGCAGTTCATGGCGAACGGCATTGCCAGCGCGGACAATAAATTCTATTTTCCCCGCCACATGGTTCGCCTCGTTCTCTTCGATATTGACGGCACGCTGGTCCACACGGGTGGTGCGGGCACCAAAGCCTTTGCCAAAACCTTCGCCACGGAATTCGACCTGCATCACGGCTCGGAAAAAATGAAGTTCGCCGGGCGCACGGACGTGAGCCTCGTGCGCGAGTTTTTCAAGATCCATCACCTGGACGAATCGCCGAGGCATTTCGAGCAGTTTTTCGCCCGCTATGTCTTCTGGCTCGAACACATCGTCGAGCAAAGCACCGGCGGCGAATGCCTCGGCGTGCGGTCATTCATCGAGGATCTGCTCGCCTTGCCGCAGCCCCCGATGCTCGGCCTGCTCACGGGCAACATCCAGCTCGGCGCGGAAATCAAACTGCGCCGGTTCGGATTGTGGGATCATTTCGTGATGGGCGGCTTTGCGGACGATCACGAAGACCGCAACCACATCGCCGTGGCGGCGCTGGCGCGCGGCCGGCGGGTGTTGGACCCGCATTTGCAGCCGCAGGAAGTCGTCGTCATCGGCGATACGCCCTTCGACGTGCGCTGCGGCAAATTCATCGGCGCGAAAACGCTGGCGGTGGCCACGGGCGGCTCGACGCTGGAGGAACTAAAACCCTGCAACGCTGACTGGACAGTGGCGGATTTGACCCGCCTCTCGGCGCGCGACATCTGCCCGCGCTGACCGGTGCAAAATACGGCGAGCCTAAGCTAATTCACGTCCATCGGCGGACGCGGCAATCCGCTAGATTGCCGCGCAATGACGTGGAAACGGATAACTTGGACGACGCTGGCAGGAATTTTTCTTGGCAGTTTGACCGCGCACGCGGAACTCGCGAAACCATTGTGGTTGACTGACTGTTCGCTCGGGATCAAAGAAGGCTACGATAACAATGTCTTCCTCTCCGGCGTGGATGCGAAATATCTGCCGCCGGTTTACACGGTTCCCGCCGGCAGTGTGGCGGCGCTGAAGGATCGTTATTCGTGGATCACCACGGTTTCCCCCAAGATCGGCGTCAATTTCTCACCGTTGGCCGGTTCCCCGACTAATCTGCCGCTACTCTCACTGACCTACGCACCAGATTTCGCGGTGTATCACGACCAGACTTCGGAGAGCTACAACGCCCATCGCGTGCTGGCGGCGGTCAAGGGCAAGACCGAAACGGTTACCTTTGGTGCAGACAACGCGTTTATCTACATTGATGGAAACGGCATGGGGCCGTTTTATCCCGGCGGGCTCTACAGCGCCTTTGCCACGGTGGCAGATCGCGAGCGCCGCCGGCAAATCCAGGACCGCGCAAACGTGAGCGTGCAGTTTAACCACGAGAATTGGTTCGTTCGCCCGGCGGCTTCATTGGTGTATTACGACCTGATGACGGAACAATTGAATGTGCCCGGCTACCAGAATTACTGTGATCGCTACGACGTAAACGGCGGTGCGGATTTGGGCTACAAGGTCAGGCCGCAACTGGCGCTGACGCTGGGTTACCGTTACGGGCATCAATATCAACAGCAGTTTGCATTTTCGCCCTACAGTTCATCAAGCGACTACCAGCGCGTGCTCTTGGGCATTGAGGGTAATCCCTGGAGCTGGCTGAACCTGAAAATCATCAGCGGCCCGGACTTCCGCAGCTACGAAGGCGATTCCCCCGGGCACATCACGCCGGTGAACGATCTGCATCCCGTGAAATATTATGGCGAGGCGCTGGTTGCCGCGACGTTTGACCCGGAAAACACGCTGACTTTCAAATACAAACTATGGCAATGGGTTTCCGGCAGCGGCAAAGTGCCTTACTCCGACGGCTGCTACGAACTGGTCTATCACTGCAAGCTTGCGAAGAAGCTGGGGCTGGATGTCGGCGGTAAATTCATGTCCTGGGATTTTACGAGCGGAAACCTGCCGGCCTGCCGGCGCCACGACCTGCAATACACCGCTTCCGCCGGTTTGAGCTACGACGTCAATTCACGCATCTACATCGGCCTGACTGAGGTGCTCAACTGGGGCCGCAATGATCAAGACGGGGTGACCAACCCACAGACCCGTGAATTCAACCAGCAACTCATTGCGCTGGGAACGCAGTGGAAATTTTAGCGGCGAACAAAGCTGTGAGGGAGCCGGTTTTCGATTTTGAAAAATCTTGCGTTGGACGGAGTTCAGAGATAGCCTGTGCATCCTTTTGGCTGCACCCATAGCTCAATTGGATAGAGCGTCTGACTACGGATCAGAAGGTTCCAGGTTCAACTCCTGGTGGGTGCACCACTGGTTCAACGATTTACGCAGTTGTGCTTCGCGCAAAAATCCCTCTGTGCTGCGGTTTGTGCTGCACGTCAAAATCCGCAGAGTTTATTTCAGTAGAACCGACAGGGAATAACCTACTCTGGTTCTTTGCACTCACACGCCGGCGTTAGGATGATCCACCGGATGTTGATTCGCGTTGGCCCAGTATTTTTTTCTGAACCACGCATGGTTCCGGCGGTTCCGCGCCAATTGTCCCCGACAGCCAAGAATGGCTCTGTCCATCGTGCAAATAAAAACCGCCCGACATTGTGTCGGACGGTTATCAGATTGAAACCTTAGTTTTGGTTTTCGGCCTCGGGGCGCTGCACGCCCTTTGTCGGGCAATTCTAGCGAAGGAAATCTTGCGGGCTTTTCTGTGCCCAATCTTTGAGCGAGGCGGCAAAGTCATAGCGGAAATTGAAGCCGGAGTTGATCAAGGTCTCGGGGACGATGTGCGTGGAGAGTGTCGCCTTGCGCACGCGGGTGGGATGCACCGGACTGCGTCCGCCGGTCAACAACTGGGTCAAGCTGGCAGCGGCCACGAGCAGAGGCAACGGCGCGGTGATGGCCGGAATCTTCTTGCCCAGATGCGCCTGCACCAGTCGCACCAGGCCTTCCAGTGTTTCTGTCTCACGCTCGGCGTAGTTATAGGTGAACTGCCGATCGGTCCGCGCCATCGCAAACTCAAAACTGTCCAACAGGCCCTCGATGTAGGCGTAGCTTTTGCAGATGGTCCGGCTGCCCGGGAAAACAAAATACCCTTTCCGGATGGCTCGTATCATGCGCAGGATATTTCCGGGGTCGCCCGCTCCGTAAACCACTGCGGGCCGGCAGATCAGGAGCCGGCGCTGGGCGTCCGCCGTTCGCCACGCTTCGTGGATGAGTTCCGCCGCCAGCTTGCTGATGCCATAGGGACTTACTGGATAGAGAGGAGAACGTTCCGACGTCGGCCCGTTGGTTGGCCCATAGACGGCGATGCTACTGGAGAAAAGAATATTGGCACAGCCGGTCTGCTCCGCGAAGGCGCAGGTGTGACGCGCTCCCGGCAAATTAGTGTCAAAATATTCCTCCCGCGCATGGCCCGGCTCGCGATGCACGGCGGCAAAATTGAAAATCCAGTCCGGCCGCACATTCGGTAGTTGCGGGCCGAGCGGCTGGCGCACATCGCAGGCAATGAATTCTGCCCCAACTGGGAGCGCCGGTGTCTCGCTGGCGATGGAAGCGGTTTGGCCAGACGGGGCGACGTCAGCAGGCCGGCAAGATGCCGGCGCTCCCGGGGTTGGCGGCTGGCGATCCGCGAGCACGAGGCGCAGGCCCGGATTTTTGGCCGCGAGCCGCAATGCCCAGCGCCAGCCGACATAGCCCGCGCCGCCGAGGATCAGATAGGTTGGATTAGGCATCGTTGGAGAGTTGATAGTTCATAGTTGATGGCCTTCCGTGTTGAAGGATGCGGGTTGCGGTTCCCGGTGGGGCGAACGTCCCCGCGAGCCGGCTTCCCTCATTTGCTCATTTCAGCTGACCGTTTTACAGCCATCAGTTTTTCCAGCTCGGCGGTGAAGCGCGGGAGCACCCGGTCGAACGCGAATTGCGCCACATACTGGCGCCCGTTCGCGCCGTAGCGGGCGAGTTCCTCCGGGAGATCCGCCAGCGAGCGGAGCACCTGGGTCAGTTGCTGGGCGTCGTCGGGCGGCACGCATTTTCCAAACCCGCCCTCGTCCATCGCCGACCGCAGGGCGCTGGTGTCATCGGCCACGCCCACCACGGGGCGCGCCAGCGCCAGCACGGTCAATAATTTGCTCGGCAGAAAGGCCGCCCCGGAACCGGCCTGCTGCGTCACCAGACACACATCCGCATCCGCCAGCATCTCCTGGTATTCCCGGTCCGGCTGCAGCGGCAGCAGGTTGATGTTTTGCAGTTTTTCCTGCTGGATGGCGGCCTCAAGCTTGGGGCGGACGGCGCCGTCGCCGCAAATGACGATCCGCACGCGCGAGCCCGCCAGTTGCCGGGCCGACGCCACCAGGATGTCCAAGCCCTGTTTGACGCCGAGGTTGCCGGAATAGATGGCGAGAAATTCGCCGCTCCCGAAACCGTGACGCGCCCGGAACCGTCCGCGGGCCGGCAACTCGTTTTCCGCCGGCAGGTTCGCGCCGTTCGGAAAATAAATCTGGCGTGCGGCGGGCACGCCTTTGCGCGTGAAGGCCTCCAGCATGCCCCGGCCGATCCCCGAGACGGCGGCGGCATGGCGATACGCCAGCGCTTCCAACCCGTAGAGCAGCCGCGTGAACGCGCTGGGCTTTAGCATCCCCAGCCCGACCGCCGCATCCGGCTGCAAATCCTGGACGTGAAACACATACGGCCGGCGGTGGATGAGTTTCAGCGTCCGCGCGGCCAGGCCGAGCAGCAGCGGCGGGGAAACGACCACATAGATATCCGGGCGCGGCAGCGTCAGCAGGCGCAGGAAGGTAGTGGCGATGAACGAGGCCTCGTGCAGCATGCGTCTGGCCGTGGTCACGCGCCGGGGCACATAATGCCAGCAACGATGGACCGGCACGCCGTTGAGGACGTCGGTGCGAAAGAGTTTGCCCCGGTCGTCCGGCGCTTTTTTCCACGCGGGATAATAGGCAAAGGTGGTCACCATCCGGACGGTGTGGCCGGTGCGCTGCAGGTGCTCGCACAAGGCGCGGTTGTAAGGCGCGATGCCGGTCAGCTCCGGCGCGTAATTGATTCCCCAGACGGTGACATTCATGGGTGTTTGGCAAACGCGAATTTCGCTGCTGCCGGCAAGCTTTTGCTCAAGGCAAAGACTGGCATGGCCAGTTGGCAGCCCATTTGGCAAACCTTCAGTTCCTTCGTCAACTTGATGGACATAATTCAATCTCTGGCTTGGTGTTGTCCGACCCTAATTTCGGACCGCTGTCGCTTCTTCAGTTCCACCGTCTTCAACACGCACAGGGATTCATACCCGGCGGGCGGAAGCCCGATGGGCCTGTGATTGCTCACGCATCTTTATTTTGATCAGAAATTCATAGTAGGCCAAGTTCACGCAATAGACGAAGGCTGGTCGGCCTTCCAGAAAGCCGAGTTTGAAAACATACATCATCAGAAACCGCAACAGCGGCCAGCCGGGCAGCCGACTGACAATGGGTTTCAGTGCTTGATTGCGCTCGGACCCGTGTGCGGAAAACACCTTGCGCCAGCCGGCCGGAGCCGCCAGCCGCGCAGCGGCCTCGAGCGCGGCGTAACGGTTGTGCCGCTCCAGCCAGAGACCAATGCCCTTGCTCAAGGCATGGTGATCATACGGCACCGGGAGATAATCGAGGGCGCCATTCACCTCCGCCTCTTTCTGGCCGTGACCGAAATCGGTAAACCGTGCGCGGCCTTTCCGCAGCAGTCGGAACTGCCATTTGGGGAAGGAATCGCAGCGTTTCAGCCAGCGCCCGTCATAGATCATTTTCCAGCAGCAATAAAATCCAGCCGTGGCTTCCGGGGCGGCGGCGACCGCCTGCTTCATGGCTGCCACGAACTCGGCATTGGCCACTTCGTCCGCATCCAGAAACAGGATCCATGAATGCTTCACGCTGCAATAATCCAGCGACCAATTGCGCTGATCGCCGAACGAGGTGAAGGGATGCTCGTAAATCTTAGCACCCCATTGCCGGGCAATTTCCACGGTCCCATCCGAACTGCCTGAATCCACCAAATGCACATCATCACACCAGCGCAGTGCGGCCAGGCAGCGCGGCAGGTCTGGCGCTTCATTTTTGGTCAGAATGATGACGGAGATCATTTTTTAAAAAGCTGAAACACTGAAAGACTAAAATGCTGACATACTGACATACTGAAATGCTGAAACGCTGACATGCTGACACCGAGGTCGGAGGTCAAACCTGAGACCTACATTCCAAGCGCCAGACAATCCGCCCCGGCGGCGCGGCAGCACCGCCCTACCAGGGACCGGACGTCGCAGCGCGAGCGTCCCTACCAGCGATGGACTACGGACCATGGACCAGGGACCACGAACTGCGGACTTCTAAAATGCTGACATACTGAAATGCTGAAACGCTGAAATGCTGACATACTGAAATGCTGAAACGCTGACATGCTGACATACTGAAACACTGACATGCTGACACGAGTGGTGAGCGGCGAGAAAAGCTCGTGGCACGGTTTGGCCCTTTTTGGCACCTTTTTTCCAGTTTTGTCACCGGGTTTAAAATCGCGTTTTCAGGATTGTTTGGGAAATTCCGCCCTGCCAAAACTTTACCAGCGCCGGGCCGAACTTCGGTAAGTGTTTGATAGAGCCTTTAAAATTTTACCTTTCCTTTACCGTTTTTCGATCCGAGGTAGTTGATGGTTTTTAGTTGATAGTTGATGTGGCTTTCAGCAGCCCTCACCCGTCGCTCCGCGCCACCCTCTCCCATCCGATGGGCGAGGGGCATCTCCTGCTTTTGGGGGCGGGGATGGAGGATGGAGGATTGCTCTCGCTGCTCGATGCTGGTTGCCAGACGCAGCATTTCGCGGCCATAATCGGTGTCGAGGCTGGGGCCGGCGATGACGAGGGCGGGGATGGTTTCAGCAGTTGATAGTTGCGGTAGCTGATGGTTGATAGTTGATGTGGCCTTCGGCAGCCCTCACCCGTCGCTCCGCGCCACCCTCTCCCATCCGATGGGCGAGGGGCATCTCCCGCTTTTGGGGGCGAGGATGGAGAATGGAGGATGGCCTTTGGACAGTTGACCACTGGACCACGGACCACGGACCACGGGCACAGAGGTCGGAGATCGGCGCGGCGCGACCGTCCCCACCAAGCCGAGGTGATTTCAAAGAGCGGTGTCCCGGGATGGGCCCGAACGCGGCGCAGTATAGCATGGGTTTGGGCTTGGGGACAACTGCGGGCAAAGGGCAACGGCGCTACTCGCGCTTACTCGTGCATTACACCGCTACTACACCGTCATTACACGAACGTAAAAAACGAGAAATCCAGTTGACAGCTATTCCCATTTAGCTCGGAGCGCGGGTCACGGAATAAAATCAAAATTTAAAATCCTGAAATCGGAGGTCAGGCACAAAATTAAAAGCTGAAAAGCTGACATGCTGACAAACTGAAAACTGAATCATATTTAACCGCCTTTTTAACCACGGATGGACACGGATGAACACGAATAACGCCAAGCTGCCATGCTGACAAACTGAAAGGCGCGAGCGGCAAGGCACAAGTTTGATCTGCCGATGGGACGCCGGCAGCGCGTTGTTTGGGGGCGAATGGCCTAGGGCGACCGTTCCTACCCGCTAGGTCTTTAGGATGCGTTGCTTGACGACCCGGGCCGGGTTGCCGGCGACGATGGTCCAGGGCGCGACGTTTTTGACCACGACCGCGCGCGCGCCGACGATGGCGCCTTCGCCGACCGTCACTCCCGGACCGACAAAGGCGTCCGCACAAATCCACGCCTGATTCTGAATGACGATGGGCGGTTTGAGCAGCGGCAGGGCGGGATCGGTATAGTCATGGGTGCCGGCGCAGAGCTGGGCGCGATGCGAGATCGTGACCTTTTCGCCGAGCGTCACCGGTCCGAGATTGTAGATGAACGCCTGTTCGCCCAGCGCGCTCCAGTCACCCACCGTCAGGTTCCACGGAAAATAAATCCAGGTGGACGGATAGGTGTTCACGTGTTTGCCGATGCTGGCGCCAAAGCAGCGCAGCACGAAGCGGCGCCAGCCAAAGCAGGGTCGCGGGCTGAGCCTGAACGCCCAGCGGCCGGCGCCCCACAGGACGCGGAAGAATATAATTCGTGCCGGGTATTTTTTTGCCGACCGGTTAGATTTAATATTCAGGCTCACGATTTAAATTTTGATCGGATTGACCGAAAATAAGAGCGGCGCAATGCGATGGACCGGAAAAGCAAGCCAGACTGAAAACGGATCCTCCTGCGCAAAGCCGTTTCATCAAAATAGGATTTAAATAAACGGTAACTGGGATGAAGAACGCTCCCGAATAAGTCCCAAGGTTTCGGACTCCCAACAAAATGTGTGATTTGACCACTCGCCATATCCTCGCTGATTCTTTTACCGGTTGCATAACAGGGGACATTGTAGCAGTCATTTATATTTGCAACTCTCTTCTGCAAAATGTAATTCAGCACTGTTTGGTCTGCAGCGCGCAATTCAAAAGGATGCCTACTGCAAAAATCCAAGCACTCCTGCGTTAAGTTTTCCTCCCGCCAACAGGTGGCGTTAAAAAGCAATACTCCCGCATTAAAATAGGCTGCGTTCTTATCCAGCCCCAATTGCAAGAAAAAGCTTCTTTCCAATGCCCAATCAATTGTCCCGCCAGCAACTACGGCTCCGACTGGATAGCCTTGCAAGTCCGCATGAAATAAATCATGGATGTCCAAACTTACGACCAAATCAGAATCCAAATACAAAAACTTGCCTTCGTCTTTTAACATGTCTGCGAGTAACAGCCTCGCATAGGTCATGTAATTCCCTTGCAGGCTGCGAAAACCCTTAAAAACGTCCAATTCAACCGAATGGAAATGCAGATCATAAGCTGTTTGCGCCTTGTCTAACGTCGCTCTTAAAACGGTCTTGTCTGCTTCTGAAAAACCCTCAAGAAAAAGGTGAAATTTCACGCCTGAATCTTTTCGGGAAGAATGCTTCAAAATCGAATACATCGTCACATGTAGCCCAGCCTCCATGTTTTTATCCGCACAAGAAACGACGACTGGTCTTTGGAATTTCATATTAACTTTTGAGTTTTGTAAACGTTTTGTCGCCCCGCATTATGGCGCGACGGTTGGCGGCGATGTCCAGATTCATAAGACAAATCCTGAAAAACTAAAATGCTGATATTCTAAAACGCTAAAAATTGAAACACTGAAAGGGGCGCAAATTGCACGGAGCGCGAGTTGTCCCAACTCGCAGCGGGTCGTAAGACAAGAGCGCTTTAGAACATTTTATACGATGAGGTCTGGCGGGGATGCTGCGGATTGAGACAATCCGCGCTCCGCATGCCGGTCTCAGGTTTTAGGTCTCCGTTTTCTGTGTTTTGATTTCCCCCACCAGTCGTTTCATCGTGATCAGGAATTTACGCGAATCTATAAAAACAATAAAATGCGAGGGGGCGGATATCGATCAAAACCATTAAACCGCAAAACACACCAAATACACGAAAAGGAAAAGACTACGGACTAAGAGGCGGACGGCGCAGCGCGACCGTTCCTATCACCGACAGATTTCAGGTTTCGGATTCCTGCTTTCTGCTTTCTACCTTTTTATGCCCCGCCACCAGCGCTTCCATCGTCGCCAGCAGGTTTTTGGCGGCATTGGCCACGCCGAAGCGGGTCATGTAACTGCCCTGGGCGGCGCGGGTCATGGCCACCCGGGCTTCATAGGTCAGGCTTTCCCAGCGTCGGAATAATTGTTCCGCGCCGGCCAGCGTGTCGGGCGCCACCAAGCCGGCTTTTTCCTGTTCGATCTCGCGCCAGATGTTGATCTGGTTGGAGATCAGGACCGGCGACGCGCAGGCCAGGGCTTCCACGACGGCGATGCCAAAATTTTCCTGATGACTGGTCAGCACAAAGGCGTCGGCCCGGTAGAGGGCGCCCCATTTGGCGTCGCCGGTGAGCATGCCGGGGAAGAAGATTTGGGGGCGAGGATGGAGGATGGTGGATGGAGGATTGCTCTCGCTGCTCGATGCTAGTTGCTCGATGCTGGTTGCCAGACGCATCATTTCGCGGCCGTAATCGGTGTCGAGGCCGGGGCCGGCGATAACGAGAGCCGGCGTAGCCGGCAGCGGGTAGCGAGGAGCCACGAGCGACGAGTTAGAATCGGCGGGCTCGAAACTCGCGGCTCGCGACTCCCTGCTCGCAGCGGCTTCCCCATACACCTTGGCATAGGCTTGGATCAGGAGATCCACGCCTTTTTTGGGATGGATGCGGCTGAGATAGAGAAAATACGGACGCCCGTCCAGGCCGGGACATTTCTCCGCGAAGGCGGTTACCATGCGCTCATGGAATTCCGGCGGTTCCGAGATACCGTAGCCCACGTTGACCTGTTGTTTGGGGCGATACGGCCAGAAGGTTTTTTGCGCCAGCCGCATTTCCTCGGCGCAGGTAAAGAACACGGCCGCCGCCCGGGCGATGACGTGTCGCTCAATCAATTTCCAATAAAACCAATTGCGAATGGCCTTCCAGAGGCGTTCCGGCGCGCGTTGAAACCAAGGATCCAACATGCCGTGGGGAAACACAAAATACGGCGGCATTTGGTCGCCCAGCTTGCGGGCGAGTTGCGACATCACAAAGCCGGGATATTGCCAGAGTCCGTTCAGGATGACGGCGTCGAAGCGCGGGAGATTTTTCTCCAGCCACGGCCGCAGGGCCGGGTGATAGCTCCAGGCACCGCGACCTTTGCCCAAGGCGTGGATTTTAAAGTAGCCGGGAGTTTCGAGTGGCGAGCTTCGAGTGGAAGGCTCGTTACTCGCGGCTCGCGCCTCGCGGCTCTCTGCGGCCAGGTAAGCGGAATCTGGATCATCCAGGCAGACGACCTCCACAGAATGTCCCGCTGCGTGCGAGCGTGGGGTCAGGTTGCGGATGCCCTGGCAGGGGCCGCCGGCGCGCGGATCCATGCTGGAGATGAGGTGCAAATATCGCATACGGGGACTACAGGACTACAGGACTACAGGACTACGGGACCACGGACCGGACGTCGCAGCGCGAGCGTCCCTACCAGCGATGGGCCACGGACTGCGGGACTACGGGACTACTGACCACTGACTATAGGGCTACGGGACCAGAGGCCGAGGACGACCAGGCTGGTCAGCATGGCGATGGCTTTGGTAAATTTCCCCGATTCTTTTTCGACTGCTTTGATCAAGCCGTGCAGACACGCGAAAGTCTGATGCGTCTGGTTCATGAGTTGTTCCGCATCCGTATCGGACAAATAGCCCAGCCGTCGGGACAGATGAATAAAATACTGCGTTTCGCTTAACGAGCCCCTGGAAATATAGAGGAAGTGTAAATAGTCCCTTTTGCTTTCGCGGGACGATCCCTCCGCAATGTTAGCCGGCACGGAATAAGAGGCGCGGCGCAACTGGCTGGTCAGCGCATAAATTTCTTCTTTAGGAAAAGTCTTCGTCTGCTGATAAATCGCCACGGTCAAATCATCCGCCAACTTCCAAGCCTCGATCTTTGTATAATCTCTCATAGTCTTGTAGTCAGTGGTCCCTGGTCTCGTAGTCCGTAATCAGTGGTCTTTTGTCCATGCCCCCAGCACTTGCTGGTAAATCCGCGCATACGCATCCAAGGTTTGTTCGGTGCCAAACCTACGGGCGTTTTGCAATCCGCGCTGCAACAGGCCTGCCCGCTGCTCGCGGCTCATTTGCACCACTTCTGCGACGACATCCATTTAAATTATAAAGCCGACTTCCCGGGTAAAATACCCGGCATCCTTGGGAAGTTCCTTGAGGTGCCTGGCCGGCACGCCACCGTAAAGTGAATAGGATTGCTCAAAAGCTTTGGTCAACACCGCCCCGGCCGCCAGAACGCTATAGGATGGCAGTTTTGCACCGCCCAATACCACGCACCGGGTGCTGACAAAACAATAATCACCGATTGTGATTGGCTTTGAATCCTGTCGCCCGGCGGCTATGTCGATGGCATGGGTCAACAACTGACTTTGATAGCCCGCAATGGTCGTAAAGCGGCCTATCCGGATTTCGTGGGTGCAATCTAGATGATGATTCTTGGTGATGGCCGAGTGTTCTCCAAGGATCAACCTGGGTTGCCGGTCAGTTTGATGGGCAAAGTGTCTGGTCGAATCAGCCGGATGACCGGTAATCCAATTGCTGCGCCCGATCCGCGAATGGTCGCCCAGTTCGACTGAGTCCAAATGAATGGCCACGGTAAAATGGTCAATCCGGGTGTGTTGTCCCATGCGCAGACGTTTGGGATAAACCCACGCCAGCCCGATGCGCGCTGATGGGGCAATCTGGTAGCCATAGATGCGTTGCAGCAAACGCCGTCGCAAGCCCCACGGCAAAAGTAATAGGATGAATTTGAGAAACATTTTATCAGGGTGGGTTTGGTGCGGTGGACGACGCTTCGCAGCCATGGAGTGCAAGGTAGCTATCTACCATCGTGGCCAAGTCAAAGCGTTTGGCGTTCTTCAGACCTTGGGTGATTAATCCCGCCCTCACCGTCCCCTCGTTTAATTTGAACAAAGCCGCTGCAAAGGACTTTGCATCATGTGGGTTGGCGTGCAAAGCGGCTCCCCCACTGACTTCGGGCAGTGGTTCCAGATTGCTCGCGATCACTGGCGTGCCGCACGCCTGGGCCTCAATTATCGGCCAGCCAAAGCCTTCCGAGAACGACGGGAATACCAAGGCGTGGGCCAGACTATAAAGCGCGCAGAGGGTTTTGTGGTCCGGCTTGGGGACGGAATGAATTCGTGCCAACAGACCCAGTTTGCGCCCTTCATCCGCCAGTGGATCATCCATTGGCTGGCCGGCAAAACAAATGTGGCCGGGCCAAGATTCGCCTTCCTGGGAAATCATCTGCAACAGCATCCGGCGGTTTTTGCGGGGCAGATTGGAACCGACATGCAATAAAAACGGGCGCGGCAGAACGATGCCTTGGCTTTCTAAAATTTGACAGGCTTCCTCCGTTTGCATTTTTTTAAACTCGGCATTGAAGGCGTTGTGCACCACCCGCCAGCCCGCCTGGGGAATATTTTTCCCGGCAGTTTCACCGAGCTGGCGCAGGGTCAGCTCCGAAACGCAGGCGATCCGCTTTGCGCGGCGCAAATGTTTTAAAATCCACCGCTGAAGCAGGGTTCCCATTCGCGAGGCGCGACAATAAGCTGCGGGATCACCCATAGCCCCGCGGATGGCCAGCACATCATGGCACGTTATGGCTGTTTGGTCCCTGGGCAGCAGCGCCAGATAAGGGGCGTTAGAATGATCACAGACATGATAACGAACCCGATCCCCGAATTCGCGCTGCCGTTTCCCCACCACGCGCCGAAGCTGGAACGGAAACAGAATCCATTTGTCCACATACCCCAGCCATTTCGAAACACCTTGGCAGGTATTTGAGTTTTTTCCGGCCAACCGCGCTTGCGGGATTAGAATTTCCACGGTCAGACCGCGATTTTGTAATCCCTTGGCCATAATCCCGGCAAACCGCCGCATGCTTTCCTGCCGATCCGGAGGATAGTTGCCAATCAAAACAAAGTGCATCTTTTAAAATACTGAAAACTGAAATACTGACATGCTTAAAAGCCGGGAGCAGCGAGCGGCGAGCCACGAATAATGACTAGGGACTACGGACTGCGGGACTTTTAAAAAACTGAAATACTAACATGCTGACATGCTGAAAGCTGTGAGCGGCGAGCAGCGCGACCGGCTACGGACTACAAGGCTATTGATCGGCCTCGGACTTTGGATCTGTAATTTGGGGTTGGGCGGTAACGGCAAACGGAGCTTCGTGCGGACTACTGACCACTGACCGTCGATCCCCGACCTCTTTCCGATCACCCGGGTGTCTCGTGCGCCGTGTTTTTTTGGTTTCCATTCGTGCCGCCGCCAGCGTCAGGCCGCCCGCAATAGTGGCTGCGCCCTGGCTGGTGGCCTGGCCCCATTGCCCCTGTAACACCAGCAGAAACGCCGCCGAGGCAAAGATCAGTCCTGCCGGTGAACGTCGCCGCCACGCTTGAAATGCCGCCAGCACAATGGCTCCTGCCAGCGCCAGCCGGTAGAAAACCATCAGGCTGCCGAGAATTAAGCCATTGTCGAACAGCAGCCGTCCCCACTCTGCTTCAGACGCCCCGAAACCGACTTTGTCCGTGAGTAATTTCTGGCCGACATTGGTCGAATACCCCGTGCCCAGTCCGAGCAGGCTGACATTATCAAAAGAGCCAAATAACCCGCCCATCACGCGGTCCACGATGGTTGCCTGAAAACCGCCACCTTCCACCGTGGCATCTTCCCATCGGGCACCAAAGGCTTCCATCCCGTCTTTGAACGCCCCAAATTGGCTGGCCGCGATTGGTATGAGGATAGCCGCCAGAACTGCCCTCACAATCACCCCGCCCGAAAACCGGCCCCCCATAAAGAGACTTGCGACACCAACTGCCGCCACCAAGTCGACGGCTAAAAACAGGCCGCGACTGATGGACAGCGGCATGGCGACCAATATCGCTCCCCCCGATAGAATCATCAGCCACGCAGGAATTTTCCGCGTCAGCACCAGCAGAAACCAGCAGGCGGTAAAGAGTGGATATAACGTGGCGGGACCAGTAATGAAACTGAAGGTGCCCGGTGGACGAAAGTGGTCCAGCGCACCAGAGAAACCTGCACCCTCGGAACTATCTCCCACCCCACGGTTCACCCAGGCGGTCTGCGGTGCATAGAATTGGGCCGCCAGCAGCAAGGTGTAAGGGATCACCAGCCAGACTGCCAGTTTGGCCAACCGCAGCACGTCTTCGCGCCGCAACACCCGGGCCATGATGAAGATGAGCGGCACATGTAGAAAATCACAGCGCACTCCGTAGATTGCCACCGCAGGATTACCATGTCCGATGGCGAGTGCGTTGACAAAAGTTAAGAGAGCCAGCACTGCACCCGAGATCACGAACCCATTGAGCGGGAAGACATTTTTCGCAACGGCCAGGAAATATATCAGCACCACCAGCGGATCGCGGATCAACAGCAACGGCGTGGCCAACCCCGGCAGAATCCAGCGTCGCAGCCCGCCTTCGATCAGCCAGAGAATGAGATACAACCAGATCAACCGGCGGATTAGGGCGTAGGGATCGGAGGACGCGGCGGCGCGGCGCTTTTTCAACGGCGCTGGCGCTGGCTCATTCGCGGATAATTCGGATGTGACAACGTGACTCATTCAAACAAAGAGGACGGAGGACAGAGAACGGAGGTCGGAGTTCGGGGGGACTGAAAGCATAATAGATCAGCGGTCGGAAACTAGAAAGCCGGCTGGATCCTTGATCATGCTTCCGAGCATACGTCCGACAGAGCGGTTTTGTGAAGCCATTTCAGCATGCTCTACATCCGTGATGTATCCGCAGTCGCGCGCAAAATCCAGCGAGGTATCCGTCTCGTTGGACTCGCTTTCCGAGCCGTAGGCTTCTCCAAGCCGGAGGCCGTCGCAATCAGTGAGTTTGCTGATAAAATGAGCCTCATATCGGCGCTTGGCCCCCTCCGAGGGCGTAGCCTTATTTTGCAAGCCACCGCAACCGCCGCCCACGAGATAGCTTAAGTTGTCGTTCAAACCAACGGGCTTCACTTCTCGTGGCAAATTCCTTGAATCGCAGAAGCGTCCATGGCCTGTCAGTTTGCGTAGATGGAACTGTTCCTTCATTGTGTTCTTTTAAGCGACGCTCTATCAGTTCAGTCTGGCCAATGTAAATTCTGCCAGAAGTTTCACTCTGAATTGCATAAACAAAAAACATTATCCAACCTCTACGGGGCGGAGCCCCTCCGAGCGGGCAGTCTCAAGTCAGTTCCACTCATCTACGGGGCGGAGCCAGCCTCGCGAAGATTTAGACAAACGGAGCGTGATGATCTTCGGATCTGGCCCGTCAGCGCCCGGCGCTCTTCGGCTGGAAAGCGTTTGCTGATTTCAAAAATACGCATCGAAAGGCGGTAAGCCACTTGATACACCTCAAGTTCTTTGGCGTTTTGAATAATCATATTAATCCCCGTCGTGTTCTCCGTGTTCCGTCTTCCGTCTTTCGACCGCGATTCTCGATTTTCGCCGCTCATGGCTTCGCCACTGCTTCCGCCAGCTCACGGCCATAGGCCGACCAGGGGCGGGCGGCGGCAGTTTTGCGGGCGGCATTGCCGGCGGCGCGGACAGCTTCCGGATTGGCAATGAGTTCCTCCAATTGCTGAACCAGCGCCTCAGTATTACCGGCGGGAATCAGCCAGCCGTTTTCTCCGTGCGTGATGAGGTCCGGGCCCGCCGTCCGTTCGGTGGTGATGACCGGTGTGCCTTGCGACATCGCCTCGGTGATGACCAACCCGAATCCCTCGAACAGCGAGGGGAAAACCAGCACATCGTGCGCCCGCATTTCTTCCAGAATCTGTCCGTGCGGCAGGCTGGCAATCCAGCGATGCCGAGCCAGTTCCGCATCCAGCGCCGGACATTCCGCCGTGACCTTGCTACCGATGAGGGTGAGCGAAACACAATTGCCCAAACGCCGCACTGCCGCGAATAAATCAGCAATCCCCTTACGTTGGGATAATCCCCCCACAAACAGCACTCGCAAAGGCCGGCCGGTTGACCGGCACCGATGGCTTGATTCCTCTGGGCTGATTGGCGGAAAGCCATACGGAATCACGGTTACCGGTGACAGATTACCTGGGTAATCCTCCAAGGTTTTGGCGGTGAAACTACTGGCCACAAATATGTGTGAGGCGGTGGCCAGTTCGGCATCCTTGCGCGCCAGTTTTTCCGGGGAATCCTTGAATCCGGTCAGAGTATTTTGCCAGGCCGGCCACCGCTCCAATTCGCCGGCCAGCAATTTTCGAGCGGTCCGCCAGTAGCCGATGGGCAGGTCGTAGTAGCGATGGAGGTTCAAGTCCCGAGCGGCGAGAAAGGAGGCCAGAGCGCCGTCTTCGTAGGCGTAAACGCCCCTCAAGCTGCGAGTGGCGAGCGACGAGTGACGAGTGGCAGATTCCAAGCGGCGGGCAACCAGTTGATCCAGATTCTGGTAAACCGCATCAATGCAAAACGGACCGGTCTCATGGCGGATGAGCGAAGACAGTTTTAACCGGCTGGCCAGCGTGCGCCCCAGTTCCCGAAACGGATGCTGCACCGTGACGGAACGCAACCGCTGATCGTAACTGCGCCGTTGAAATTCGCGACCCCAACGGGTCCGGCCCAACTGGTCCCACGCGTTGCCGGGATAAGCAGCGAGGGTCGTGTGAAATTCCTTCAACGCCCTCGACTCCAGCAACCCCAGCAGCGCCGCACGCACATTGGCATTGCCGGTTGGGTGGGAGAAAAGGAGCATGTCAAATCGACTACTGGACTATGGACCACAGACCAAAAGACCAGAGGTCAGAGGTCAGAGGTCAGCGGGCGGAGCGGCGAGCCGTCCGCAGTCTGTTTTCAGCAATTTAGTTTTCAAGATTTCGATTTTTACCACACGCTTGTTCAAAAACTTCAATATACCGCGCAGCGACGGTTTCGATTCGATGACAATTCAGATGGTCCGCGATGGCCGCTGCCCCATTCAGCATCTCCTCCCGCTGGTCCAAAACTTCCCGGATGGCTCGGGTCAAATCGGCCGCGTCGCCGTTCTTGAATGTCTTTCCACCGGGGCCAATAGCTTCCGGCAATCCGCCATTCGCCGAGCCGACTACAAGACAACCGCAGGCGAGTCCTTCCAGCGCCACAATCCCGAACGGTTCCGCCCAGCGGCTGGGCACAACCAGCACCTGATGCCGGTTCAACTCCCGGGCTAAAGCCTCGCCTTTTAACGGACCGGTGAAATGAACCTGTGTCTCCAGTTTTTCTGATTTCACCTGCTGTTTGAGCGCCGCTTCCTCCGGGCCGCTGCCAATGATGGTCAGCGGCAGTGCCAGTCCGACATCGCGCAACCGAGCCAGCGCTTGAATTAACAAATCACTTCCCTTGTCACTCACGAGGCGGCCCAAAAAAACCAGACTGCGCTCGCGGAAAATTTCCGGCCCCAATTGGAAGATGTCGCTGTTATAGGGATTGGGAATGATCTCGCCCGGATGCCCCACATGAGCACGCACGGCTTCGCTGATATAGATATTGGTGGCAAATCGCAGGGCGATTCGTTTCAGTCGGTTGCCGCTGCCGGTTGAGCCATCGTGATTTTGCAACCAGGTCTGCGTGCAAACCACCCAGGGTTTGCGGAGGAACAACAGCGGCCATGCCGTTTGCAGGCTGATGTTGTTTTGGAAAAAAATGTCGCACCAGCGCAGGGCCTTTATGAGCGTGGATTTGTCCGGTCGGCGGAGGACTTTCAGGCCGTGGTCATCCACGCGATGTTCGGACGGCGTCTGGGTGATGATCTGCACCTCATGGCCCATTTGGGAAAACGCCCGCGCCAAATCCAGCGAGCAGGTCTCAATGCCGCCGATGGCCGGGGCGAACGCATGGGATGTAAGTAAAATTTTCACCGCTTCTTGGAACTGGCTAATTCCATGGCTAAGAGCATCCGGCTGGCAATGCGTTCTAATCCGCTCGCCAGTGGCTGCGCGGCCTTGGTCGGCAATATTTCCAACCGGGTAAAATCCTCCGGCGAAAACAAACCCAGCACCTTGCTTTCCGGCTGCGCATGGTTTCCGCGCAATTGCCAGTCATCTCGGATTACCAGCACCGGCAGGCCATGTTCCAACATGGCGGCGACGGACCCGCTTTTGGGAATGAGCTGGCGGGGCGAAGTGGCCAGGCCCAGATCGAGCACTTGCATGATCTTAGATATTTCATCCGTCGGACGCTCGCCGGCTATTATTACCTCGGCGCGGTTATGATTTTCGGCCCTAAGCTGGCTGAACATTTCGGGATTCAGATTGCTTTTACCAAAGAACACCAGCACAAGCCGCTTTTGAAAGCGTTGCACCATTGGCAGCACCGTGTTGACCGCCAGTGCCACATTCCACTGCGGATGCACCGCGCCAAAAACTCCGGCCAAATAAAATTGACTGCGCCCGGTGTTCACCGATCCCTGCAGAGCCAACTTGGGAGCTATCAAATCTGCCCAGGCATCGCCCGTCGCCAGCGGGATGTTGCTGAACAACGGCAAAATCGCCGCGTCCATGTTCTCCCGGCGCAGCGCAGTCTGGTAGGCTTCGGCGTGTGTATGCACAATGCGCGGGCGCAAGCGATGGAATATATCGCGGAAAATGCTTCGTTGCAGCCTACCCAAGAGACGGTGCTTGATAGATGATTTTTCACCGAGTCCCAGCCACAATTCATGGAACATGATGTGCCAGGGTGCTTTTGAATTGATGGCTGTGAGTTTTTTCCCCAGCCCGAAGCAAAGTCCCTTGGGATGAAAACTAAACGGCACAAATTGCAGACTCACCCAGTCGGGATTAAACGCTTCCACCCATTGCCGGGCCAACTTCACGCGTATATCCCATGACAATGCGCTAGGCAGCCGCAAGCACTCCACTTTCGTTCCATCGCTCTCTTGGACACACAGAAAATATGAAATACTAAAATCTGAAATGTCATCAGAGGTCGGAGGTTGGAGGGCAGAAGTCGGCGCTGGCTGCTGACCACTGACCACTGACCACTGACCTTGTTGCCCGTTGTCCGTTGTCGCTTGGTCTCTTTTGTCGTTGAGCGCCAAAATTCGGACCCTGTGCCCTTGGCGCACGAACTCCGCCGCCAGGCGTCTGGTATAATCGCCCACGCCATCCCGGCCGGGCTCCAGCGAACTGCAGATGAAAACAAGCTTCATCCAATATCAAAACCAGACACGAATTTCACGAAGGACTGCGAATTGAAAAACAAAACTGACAAGCTTGCCTATTTTCGAACTCCAATTCGCTTAGCCGGAACACCCGCCCATATTTCGAGCGGTGCAATGTTTTTGGTTACTACGGCACCGGCTCCAACAACCGCACCATCTCCAATCGTTACGCCTTTTAAAATAATGACATTATCGCCTATCCATGCATCTGCCCCGATGACTATGGGTGCTTCCGGACCTGCTTGCCGGCTGATTAGCTGTCCGAGCTGGATGCCGTGATCATGGTCAATAAATTTGGCACCCGAACCAATGAGGCAATGATTTCCCAGCCGGATGGATTTTCGGATGTTAAACTCGCACCCGCGCCCGATGAACACGCCGTCGCCAATAATAATGGAGGGACCGGGAGACCAAATGCCGTCAAATTTGAAATAGATATCCGGCTCCAATACACAATGGTTTCCGATTTGGACTTGATGCGGCCAGGTGATGGAAATTTTTGGAACAAGCGTATGCCTTCCAATTTTTACACCGCAAAATCGCAGCCACATCGTGCGGCGACGGGTGGACAAATTTCCGTGCCGGAGCCGAAATAGCACGCGGTCAAAAAGAGATCGATTACTTGTTAACGACACAAATTTTAGAGGCCGCCGACATTGCTTTCTTCTTTGGAATACACGCCAAAAAATAAAAAGTGTAAATTGTAAGCCATACTTCCCGCCACAAACCACGCCCCCTGCAAGCCAGGACCACTGGCGGGATCTGTTTAATAAATTTACGAGCTAAATTTATGACTAAGAACTTTAAGGAAATACTTTTGGCCATTTCCGGATGTTTGACGATGAAATATTCCATACTCCTACTGGAAAGCTTGCAAAATTCCCTCCCCCTTTTTAATCGCCATGGATGCAGAACCAAGGCGGCGGGCACAAAATGAATAGTTCTCCCTGCTTTGTTCAGCCGCGTGCGGAAGTCCACATCTTCCATGGCCGGGCCCGGAAAGTTTTCATCAAGCCCATCCAGTTCAAAAAACAGATTTTTCTTTACGGCCATGTTGCAGGACCAGAGATACCCACCGGTCTCATTGGCCGGACATTCCATATCCACGCGCGTGCGCACACCCGACGGGGAGGTTTTACCTTCTAAAACGGGAGCGCCCCCCATTTTGGCCGCGCTCCAATAACCAGAAAGAAATCCCGCATCTGGCAGGCAATCATCATCCGTAAAAACCAGCCATTCCCCCCGAGCGGCTTTTGCTCCATGGTTGCGGTTTGCTGCCGGGCCGCGCTTGTGGCCGGCAACCCATCTGGCCCACGGATAATTCTGTTTGATCAGTTCTTGAGCCGTGGATTTTGAACCATCATCCGACACAATCACCTCATAGTGTTCCATTCCCAGCGTTTGTTTGCCGGGAGCCAGGCAATCCAGACACTTCGCCAGTAAATCGTTCCGATGGCAGGTGGGGATGATGACAGAAATGAACATGCCTTTAAGCTAATAGGCCCAGATATACAGCTTCTGCCTGCTTCGCAAAATTAAGCCACGAACAGTTTTGTTCGACAACCTTGGCATCTATTTTCGGTGGTTGGTCTTGGTTCAAGTTGGCGATGGTTTGACTAAATTGCCCCTCCCACGAAGCTTGGGTGGCTTCCGCTTGAAATACCCACGGCCAGTTGGCGGAGGCTTGGGCACACGGGCCGATTTTGGTCATTAGAATGGGCACCCCGGCCGCCAGATAATCGGAGAATTTAATGGGGAACCGGGCACGGTTTAAAGGAGCGTCTTCTAAGGGCAGCAGTCCCAAATCAAGAGTTGCGGCAAAGACGCGGCATTGTTCCGGCGTCAACTGCCCCAAGTAATCCACCGTCTGACGAGCCGCCCCCAAATGCGGAGTCAAAATATTTTCTGGCATGCCGCAGATGGCCAGCCTACAGGGGATCAAGCTTTGCGAAGCCAGCCGGGCGGCGGCAGCCAGCCAACCTAGTTCAGTCTTTGTGATGGTGCGTCCCATGAAGCCCGCATATAGACAATTATCCCGCAATCCGACTTGTTTCCGGGCCTCCGCCTTGGAGGGATATTGTGCGGGCCAGAATCCATTGCCAATGACGGTGGTCTTTTTCGCACCGCGTGCCCGCGCCAGTTCGGCCAAATAACCGCTGCAAGTGGTGACGTGGTCGGCCCGGCGTGGTGCATGGCGTTCCAGTTGGGCAGTCATCCATTTACCCCATCGGATTCCGAAGCCGCCGCCATTCCCACTGATAAAACCATTTTCCCAAAGGTCATCCCAATCATAGACGATTACCTTGCCAAGCGACTTGCTCCGCAAAAGCCAGGGTAGGGTCGAAGTCAAAAACGGTTGAAAAACGTGCACGACATCAAATCCTTTATGATTTCTAAAACAACCGCGCAACGCCGTCAGCGGGTGGTGTTCGATCGTAAACCAAGATCGCCCACGGTTACCGCAGAGCAGGTGATAGGTAACACCATCCACATTTTCAACCCGTTCTGGCTGCTTGAATTTCGCATGATCAAAAGCCCAAACCGTGACCTCATGGCCCAGCTGCGTGAGTCCAATGGCCAGATTATGCCAGCGGAAAAAAGTTCCCTGGCGGCCAATGGAATTACAGAGGAATAGAATTTTCACCAAGATTTTATTTTCCTCTGGAGGTGGCAATCATGCTGACATTGGCTCCTTGAAAAAACATTTTGGCGACTGGTGGTCCGAACAAGCCGTTGAGAATTTTCATCACCAGCCACTTCCGCAATCCCGTCCAAGGCAATTCGCCAAAACTCGTCCACTCATCAACTATTTCAAAGCCGTAATGTGCCAGAACTCGTTTTAGGAAGAAGGGATGTAGCGGCGTCACGTGTGACGGCAAATGAAAATAGAACTTCATGCCGATGACAGATTCAAGGTTGGGAGTTTGCAGGAAGATTTTTGCACCTTTAATTTTTGAAATTTTCTCCAAAATTTCGAGCAACACCGGCAGTGGAACATGTTCAACAAAGTCAATCATGGAAAAGACCGTTACTCCTTGAGCATCTTCTTCAAGCGCCTCGAGGACGTCTTTGATCAGAACCTGCGAACCCTTCGTGTGGGCACGAGCCGCAAGGGCTTCATTTAGGTCCACTCCAAAAGCAGGAATATTTTGACTGCGCAGCACTTCGAGGAATCTTCCAGCCCCGGAACCTATGTCCATCACCCGATCAGCCGGACTTATCCATTTCAAGTATCGTTCGAATTCTTGCCGAGTGACTGGCGCATCATCCAGTAACCACACATGAATGTCTTCCAAGTCTCGTGCGCTTGATTGAAACTGGTTGTTCATAAATTTAAAAATTCAGCCGGTTTGTAACGGAAAAATCCATAGATCGCCGTTGTAAGGTGAACCAACAGCACAGCTCCTGCCGTGAAGACGCTGAAAAAAATGACATTCATGGTCGTGCTCAAATCCAAAAATTTCACGGCAATGATTTGAGCAGCGAGAATCACTGCGATATAAAACCACGTTCCCCACCAGAAAATCCATTTGCGCGCCGAGTGAATGGTCCACATGACCCCACATATGTAGCTGATGGCCCAGGCAACAATGCTCCACGAGACCTGTTCCCGCAGTTGCGCGTATTTGGCTCCCAGCACCCAGAGCAAAGCCCCTGGCCAGACAAACCCCAACCAAACGATGGCCGCAGCCAATAAAATTGCGACCGCCAGAGTCTGCGCATAGCGCCGACCAAGCAAGGAGCGGGGCAGTTTCGCAAAATACGGGCCAAGAATCACACCGTTCAGCGTGCCCAGAATGATCAACACCTGTCCCAGCCGTCCGAGCGCCGCAATTTCTGCGATGCTCGTGTCGCGCCCAAAGGTGGCGATGACGAACAAGGTGATCTGGCTTTGAAACGCGGTGAAGATGATCCCGGGAATGAGCGGGGCGACATAGCCAAGCATTTCCTTGCGTGCCGCCAGATCCGGTGTGACCGGTTTATTTACCAATGCCCGGGTCGAGCGGCGAAAGAGGAATGCGTTTAAGACGGTGGCCAGAGTCGCCGCCCATGAAGCGGTAGCCGCACCTAATATTGAAAACAGGTGAAGCACCGTATTTAACGAAAGCCGGCTCGTGGCGGCAATCACCTGGGTGCCGTAAGACTGCTTTAGTTTTTGATGAATCAGCAAGGGAGCGGTGTAGAGCGAAAGATAACCTTGTGCGAAGATGCTGCAAAGCACCGAGGTGAGCAGCGCGACTTGAACTTCCCAGCCCCAACCATGTTTGGTCATCAGCAACGGCAACGCTACAATGGTGATGGGGAACAGAATAGATAGAATGATCCGGCGATAGTGTAGGGCCGCTGCAACGTAGCTGCCCAGAACTTCTGGCTGGTGGCCCCGGTTGCCCGCCAGCGCAACCACAGAACCACAAAAACCCAGATCCGCCAACATTGCGATGGTGCTCTGAAAACCAAAGGCCACGCTAAATTGCGCATAGGCATCCACGCTCAGCCAGCGGATCAATAGAAACCCGGTCACCAGGCCGATGACCTGCACCAGCGACTGGCCAGCGAAGAAGACGCCCAGCAGTTTGCCCCAACGGAATGTCCGCTGCCGCCATAAAGATGGCTGGAATGGCAGTGGCATTTCCTCGGTAGAATTCTGATTCGACATGGCCGACTCTGTGCAAATTTCCCGACCTGTTGGCGCGCTAAAATCTGACATGGTGAAAATTCCCCCGTTTCAACTTTTCAGAGTTCTAGAATTTCAGCTTTTATTGCAACCAAGCTGCCGCCCGTGGCCGTTTTGCGGATTTTTCCGCACTTGGCCACCGGCGTTTACCGCATGTGCTGCACGAACCATTGACTACGGACTGCGGACTTCTAAAACGCTGAAACACTAAAATGCTGACATGCTGACATACTGACATCTCAAACGCTGACAAACTGACATACTGAAATGCTGACATCTAAAACACTAAAAAACTGACAGGCTGACAGGCCAAAATACTGACCGCCTGAAATTATTTTAGGTTTTCAGAATTTCAGTTTTTCAGCTTTTTACGCAACGTGGATACCATGGTAATGAATATCGCCATCAATTCACTGGTTTCACTTAACAACTGACGGAGTTCTTGCTCATCAATGCCGCAATCATCCCGCAGCAGTTCCAACCAAAGCTGCGATTCATCCGCTTCCTGCAACAAACCATCCAGCTTGGAGCAAAACTCACTGTCAGATCGCGCGCGCGACGCTTCCCGCGCGTGGGCCGCAACGGAAGTGCCCGACCGCAACAATTGCTTTCCCAACACCCGCACCTCTTCGCGATCCTTTGGCAATTTGATAAATAACCGAATGGTGGCTGACGCGTAAGCCTTTGTCCGTTGCCTCAATTCTTCGCTTAATCGCATAATCCAAATAAAATTCTAAAATGGTGACACGCTGAAATTATTTTAGTTTTTTAGAGTTTTAGCGTTTCAGCTTTTTGCTTCAGCTGCCCAACATCTTCAATAAAAACGGCAGGATCCGGCGGGCGTTCTTCTCCCAGTTCCGCAGTTTCTTCACGCGGGCGATGGCGTGCTTGCGCGGTTCGCCCGACAGCTTTTCCGCCGCCGCCGCGATGCGGTCCAGCCGCGTGTCGCTGTCTTCAAAATGGGTGAGGACCTGTTTGCCGAGGAAGCGGCCGGCGAGGCTGCGCAGCTCGGTGACGGCCTCGTAATGGGTGCGGCGTTCGCCCGCCACATAGACGGTCCGCACGGCGCCGAGGTCCTGGAGATATTTCAGCCCCTGGCTGCCGGAGCCTTTGCTGAGATTCAGGCGTTCCACGAGGTCGTCCAGGGTGAGCGGTTGATAGGAGACGAAGAGCAGGCCGTAGATCTCGGCGACGGAGCGCGGCTGGCCGAGCGCGCGGGAAAACTGGACAAAGAGATGGATGGTCTCCACCTCCACGGGGGTGAGGGCGGCGCGGGTGACTTCCGGTTTTTCGGCGACTTCCATCTGGCGGGCGGGGCCGGTTTCCGACCGGCCTGACCGGGAGTATGACCGCCGGTTTGATTTGTTCAATAAAAAATGAACAAAACG